>OJOK01000001.1_pt1 | contig 272159 bp, 229 predicted proteins | sample 1598051 | NCBI WGS metagenome assembly OJOK01 (sample SAMN01915205, study PRJEB22387) | human gut metagenome | isolation source: stool | host: Homo sapiens | place: USA
TTTCAGCTTTATATCGTCAGATTTTATTTTCATACTTTTCCCTCCTTTTTTTATAGTATATGATAATATTTTCATAAAATACAAAAGGCGGCATAAAGCCGCCCTTTAAATTATGTAATTAAAGCTCAATTATTTCTCCCTCAAGACCATTGTAAGCGCTGATGGCATTTGATTCATCAGTATCAATATGCAGAGCCGGAGCAGAGTTGTCAGAACCTTGGACTACAACGTCTCCAAGAATAGCTTTTCTGCCGTCTGTATCAATTTTAACCCATACGATATCCTTGTCCTTAACGCCTCTTTCAGCAGCTGTTTCAGGAGTAAGATGAATATGACGCTTTGCAATAATAACTCCTTGACTGAGTTCAACTTCTCCGGCAGGGCCTACTATCTTACAGGCGCCTGACCCCGCAACGTCTCCGGACTCTCTGATAGGCGCTGCAATACCGATCGAACGAGCATCGGTAGCAGAAAGCTCAACCTGTGTTTCAGGACGTACCGGACCGAGAATAGAAACATTCGGCATCTCTTTCTTAGGACCTACTATAGTAACTCTTTCTTCACATGCAAACTGTCCAGGCTGTGAAAGATCCTTTTTATGAGTAAGCTTTGCGCCCTTACCGAAAAGAATTTCAAGATGCTCCTGCGTTACGTGAACATGTCTTGCAGAAGTTTCTACAATAAATTTTTTTGACATATATTTTTCCTCCATTTTTTTAATTCAATATAATTTTCCTACTTTTTTCATCAAAGGTCAAGGATATAATACAGATTTTTGAATAACCAAGCTTTGATTTTTATATAATAGCTATAAACAATAATTAGGAGGCTGATATGATTACATTTAATTACAGTAAAAATTTTACGGTAGACCAAATAATAAAGCTTTTTAAATCCGTGGAATGGGAATCTGCAAATTATCCCGAAAAGCTTTTTAAATCTCTGAAAAACAGTGAAACAGTAATCACGCTTTATGATGAAAATAATTTGATCGGACTTATGAGCGCAATCTCAGACGGCGGCATGAACGTATACTTCCCTTATCTTCTCATCGATCCTGAATATCACGGAAAAGGACTGGGAAAAATAACAGTTGAAAAAATGCTTGAAAAATACGGAGGTTTTTACAGAAAAATTCTTGTTTGCAGCAATGAAAAAGTACCGTTTTATACAAAATGCGGAATGACCGTACCGGAAGATCAGCTGCCCATGATGAAAATAAACTGAACTCTGTGTCATTTTCCTGAAGAGAACATAGTATATAGAGTAAATTCTATAAAACCGGAGGGAAATTATGAATACAAAAGTTTATTTTTTAGGCGGTACTTCTCCTACAGGCTTCCGCTCCAAATTTATCGAACAAATAAAAAAGCCGGGATACTATACCTACATACTTAAAGGTGGTCCCGGCACTGGCAAGTCAACACTTATGAAAAAAGTTGCAGAAGCTTTTAAGGACAGTCCTATGTCGGTTTATTACTGTTCATCGGATATACGTTCACTGGACGCTGTAGTAATTGAAGACAAGGGCATAATCGTGGTAGACGGTACTGCTCCTCACGTTTTTGAAGCGCTGTATCCGGCAGTATCACAGGAAATAATAAATTTGGGTGAATTCTGGGATAAGGATAAAATGAAAGAACATAAAGATGCTGTTAGATACTGTTTCGATGAAAATCAAAAATATCACAACAAAGATATTTTTGCCATCATCAGCTATTTCTCAGTCATAAATTATTTTGAAGTTGGACAATCATTCGTTATCGTTGCTGCCTTCCAATAAATAATCTGAAGCTTTTGCGGAGGATATGATTGTACGGCCCAACTGCGACTCGAGTTTATCGCGGGCGGCTTTGGCCACACTTCCTCCTTGTTTTGCAACATGTGCATTCTCGCGGAATCCTTTAGGATTTTGAGATTTTGATAATTCAGTTGCCGATGCCTCTGCAAGGGTGTTCAACGCTAATTCAATATTGGTCATGTTATCACGAAGACTCTCTTTTTTCAAAGCTTTATGGCGCTTATACTCCTTGGTGGATTTCCCGCTCCAAGTTTGAGTGATGATATCGGTGAGGGTGGCGAATTGCAAGCCTTCGGCCATACCACCCCTTCGCCATTCATCAGTCAATGCCTTACGTACTTCAATACTACGTAGGCGTTGGTTTATCCACTCTTCGGAGTATCCTAATCGGCGATAATCAACGACAGCTTGTTGTATGGATAACTCAGGGTCTTGCATTTGGTCGAGGCGCTGTTTTGCGACCTCTGCAATCCATAGCTTGAAAGGCTCAGCTTTCTGTGATGGGATTGACTGAATGAGTCGGAAAAGCTCTTGAGTGTCAATTACATCTGTGAGACGTTTTTTACCGTCAGCGGCAAGAAGTTTCAAACTGTGACAATTTGTCACGGTTTGATTACCCTCTTTTTTAAGTCGTTGTTTTAATTTACGCCAGTATGCATTTGGGTCAACGCTATCTGTAAGGATTGCAACAACATCAACGACTGAAAAATACCATTCTTCAGTGTCATCATCCCAAATGGTGCGAACTTTTCGCTCTTCAAATATTTTGAGAGATTCTTTTTTGGTCATAAATTACATGGTAGAATGTAGCAATTCAAAATTAACCGGAATACGGTAGATTGGGAGTGTTGCTTTATGTTGGTAAAGATTAGTGACAAATCTACACAATATTTATGATTTAGCAATATTTTTTGTTATTTTTGTGGGGTGAAACTAAGATTTTTAATAATATTGGCAGTAGCATTGACATTCGTGTCGTGCATTGGAGGCCGATCGCGCTATCACAAGTGTGAGGGTTCGGTGTGGGCCACCTCCTACCATATTATTTACAATAGTCCCAAGATGCTTGACGACTCCATAATTGCTGTGATGAGCAGTGTGGAGATGTCGCTGTCGCCATTTGAGCCGCTGAGCGTGGTGAGCAGGATCAACAGTGGCGAGAGTGTGATTACCGACTCTTTGTTTCGCCGGATGTTTTTCGCTTCGCAGTATTTCTGCAAGATGTCGGGCGGAGAGTTTGACCCTACGGTGGCCCCCGTGGTCAACCTCTGGGGCTTTGGATATCGCATTGGAGGCGACCCCACGCAGGAGCAGATTGACAGCGCAATGCAGTGGGTGGGAATACTGAAATGCAGTGTTGTCAACGACACGATCGTGAAGCAGAAGGGCACGGAGTTCAACTTCAGCGCCATCACCAAGGGGTATGGGTGCGACCTGATAGGCGAGATGCTCAAGCGCAACGGTTGCACCGACTTCATGGTGGAGATTGGCGGTGAGGTGGTGGTTAGTGGCAAGAACCCACATGGCGACAAATGGCATATAATGGTGGATGCTCCGGTGAGCAACGACACCGCTGTGGTGCATGAACGGATGGCTGTGATGAAAGTGACCGATTGCGGAATTGCCACTTCGGGCAACTATCGCAACTTCCGCACCACCAAATCCGGCCGCAGGGTGGGACACACCATCAGTGCTTCCACAGGATGGCCGGTGATAGGAGGCACGCTGAGCACCACTATTGTGGCTGCTGATGCCATGAGCGCCGATGCAGTGGCCACAGCTTGCATGGCCATGACTCCCGAGCGGGCGATGGCGATGGTGGAGACCCTGCCCGACACTGAGGCATTGATTGTGGTGGAAGATTCCACCTCCGCTATGGGATGGCGCATAATCACCACCCCGGGATTTCCCGCAGTGGAGTGAATCAAGGATTGCTAAATAGAGCGTGGAGAGCGTTGAACCGTTTTTCGGTTTCTGGACCGAATTTTTTCATTCCGGCCATCACTTTGTCAAGCGGTTTGCGCTTCATGTCGTTGCCTTTGGAGTAGAATTTGTCAGCGTAGCAAATCAATTTTTCAAGCAATGTTTCCGGCAGGAAATCGCGAGCCGGGAGAGGCATCTGTTGCTGCTGAATCTCTGTGACGGTTAGTCCGGCACCGGTGTGCAACTCGGCCACACGCGCATCCCTCTCCGGAAAATTCTCTTTGCGCAGCAGCTCGGCGCCGAGCAGTCCGTGACGGATGTACGGCTCTGTTCCCTCGCACCCGATTGATGGGGCATGAGTGAGGAATATGCCAATGTCGTGGAGCATGGCTGCTTCGGTTATCTCGCTGTCCGACAGCTGTACGCCACAGCGATGGGCAATGTCGATAGCTTCGCGGGCCACGCTTGTGCAATGGCGCATATAAATATCCCGCCGGAGAGTTCCGGCGGGATAGTATTTGTCAATCAGCTGCTGATAGTTCATTCGGGCACGATTGTGTTCCAATTGTGTATGTCGGGGAGTTCGCCATACTGGATGCCGCGCAGACGGTTGTACAGCTCAGTCACCACAGGGCCGGGCTTACCGTCCTTGGCCACGATATATTTATGGCCGGTGTCGAGGTCGTCAATCTCCGCCACGGGCGAAGCCACTGCCGCAGTGCCGCAGGCTGCCGCTTCCTGAATGTCGGAAAGCTCATCGACGGTGATGTGGCGGTTCTCCACTTCCATTCCCATATCCTTGGCCAGCTGCTGGAGGCTCTTGTTGGTGATGGAGGGGAGGATGGATTCGGACGCCGGGGTGATATATTTGCCGTTTTTAATGGCAAAGAAGTTGGCCGGGCCACACTCGTCAAGATATTTCTTCTCCTTGGGGTCGAGGTAGAGCACTGAGGAGTAGCCGAGCTCGTGGGCGCGCTCTCCGGCTTCAAGGCTGGCAGCATAGTTGCCGCCAACTTTCCATCGTCCGGTGCCACGCGGTGCCACGCGGTCAAACTCGCGCATGATGCAGATGTTGGTGGGTTTGAACCCTTCCTTGAAATAAGGGCCGACGGGGCTCACCATGATGATGAACAGATATTCATCGGCGGGTTTCACGCCGATGCGGGCTGTCATGCCTATCTCGAGCGGACGGATATACAGGGAGGCACCGCTGCCGTAGGGGGGCACGAAGCGGGAGTTGAGCTGCACGCATTTAATCACCATGTCGCGGAACAGCTGCTCCGGAATTTGTGCCATGCGTATTCCCTTGGCGCTGTCGGCAATACGTTTTGCGTTCTCTTCCAAACGGAACACACGGATTTTGCCATCCTTGCCGCGGAAAGCCTTGAGGCCTTCAAAGATTTCCTGTCCGTAGTGTAAGGCTGTGGCAGCCATGTGGATATTGATTGTGTCGCTGCTCGACACTTCAATCTCGCCCCATTTGCCGTTGCGATAGTAGCAGCGCACATTGTAGTCGGTCGGCACGTAGCCGAACGACAGATTGCTCCAGTCTAATTCTTTGTTCATATCAGTTATGAGTTAGCGTATGAAAAGAGGTGTGTTTCTTTCCTACGGTTATGATGCAAAAGTAATAAAAAAATGTGACAAGCTATGTTTTAGAACATATTTTTAATGCGTGTTGCAATTTTTTGAGAATCGTCGCGTCAAATAGATAAACAATCACAAACCGATGGATAGAAATGCAGCGTCACAGCAGTTCATGGAGATAGTCAGCGCCAACAGGCAGCTGATATCGAAAGTGTGCATGATGTATGCCCGTGACCGCGAGCATTTCAAGGATTTGTATCAGGAGGTCATGGCCACGCTGTGGCAGGGGATGGACAGCTTCAGCGGAGCATCCAAGATTTCCACTTGGATTTACAGGGTGGCTCTGAACACCTGCGTCACATACCATCGCAAGCATGGCAGGGCGGAGGCTACGCTGAGCCTGAGCGATGTGGCCGATATGTCGGACTGCTCGCAGGAGCGTGCCTCGCTGCTCAAGCAGATGTACGACCTCATATCGCAGCTCGACTCCATGGACAAGGGTATCATCATGATGTGGCTTGATTCGAGCAGCTATGATGAGATTTCGGAGGTGACCGGTCTGAGCAAATCCAATGTGGCTTCGCGCCTGCATCGTATCCGGCAGCGGCTTGTGAAGAAAAGTAACGAATAATATCTCTTATGATGAACACCAACAGAAATATTGATCTTGATGCCTTGCGCTCTGCATGGCGCGAATTTAATGTTGCTCCTCCCGGCGAGGTGGTGATGAATGGGCGAAAGGCCATGCAGACCCACCGGACATCGCTCATGCGGCAGCATCGTGTTTCATCGTTGGTGTGTGCTGTGTGGGCAGTGCTGAGCGTCCCGTTGCTGTGTCTCAACAGCGATGTGCAGCTCCCTGTATGGGCGGGAATGTATCTGAGTGTATATTTTGCCGTGATGGGGGTTATATCGATGCTGGAGTATTATTCCTACAAGGATATAGATGTTTACGGCATGTCGGTGCGCGACTGTATGAAGGCAGTGCTGCACGCCAAGAAGTTGCGCCGCCGCGGCAAGATTGCGGGAATGACCATGGCTCTTCCTGCGCTCGGATATATGCTGTGGTTTTTCCACGGAGTGAGTATGGCCATGTTTGTCGGCGCGTGGGTAGGTCTTGTGACAGGTGCTTTCATCGGGGTGATGATAGATATGCGTGTGCGCCGCCATCTGCGCCATATGACTGAATTTCTCGAGTCGCTGGAATCAGAAGGGGTAGCCGATGGCGAGGTGGAAGGCGAGTGATTTCTTGAACGACTCCATATTGTAATATCCATGCTTGTCGGTGTGGTACGGTGCATGGATGCCTATGCCGAGGTCGCCGCGGATCACCAGCATACCGATATCCACACGCAGTCCCACTCCGGTGCCGGTGGCGAGGTCGCGAAGGAATGTTTTTCCCTGAAGCAGTCCGCCAGGACGCTGGGGGTCGTTCTTGAGAAGCCATACATTGCCCGAGTCAAAGAACACCGCTCCGTGCAGCGGCCCTATGATGGGGAACCGGTATTCCACATTGAATTCAAATTTGAATGTACCGGTCTGGTCAAAATAGCCGTTGACCATATCTTCGGGCACCCTGTAGCTGCCGGGGCCGATGGACCTCACGGTGAAGGCGCGGACGGAGTTGGCTCCACCCACATAGAACTGTTCGGCGTATGGCACCTGCGATGAGTTGCCGTAGGCATGGGCTGCACCGACGGCGGCTCGGGTCACGAGCCAGTGGTCGCCCCACAGACGGCGGTTGTACACCAGCTGGGTGGACCCTTTGACGAATTGCGAGAACGGGGTGTGAAACAGTTCTTTCTCACCTTTTTTACCACACGCTTCCCATATCGACCAGAAAATATTGCCTGCCTCCTGGATGGTGAAGGTCCAGGATAAGCCGTTGTCGGGATCGAAGTAGCGGTTGTAGTTGTAGGTGTACGCGAGCTGCGGGATGAACTGGCTCTGGAAGCTGAGAGCTATGGCCCGGTTCTGGGCCATTATGGAGTCAAACTCATGGGTGGTGTGCATGAGGTTGGTGTAGGTGAGCTTGAACAGAGTGAGGGTGTTGGTCACATAGCGGTTCACGCGCCAGTCATAGTTGAACGAGGCGTTGAACTGAGCCATGCGGAAATAGTGCGGACGGTTGAGCAGGTCGGCTCCGAGGGTGATACGTGTCCAGTTGAGCTCGCGGCGTGTGCGCGGGATGAAGCGCGGAGCCAGCAGCCGTGGAAAGGCAAGTGAGCCGGTGAGTCCGACCTCGTAGGAGTTGAACACGGAGTTGTGCTTGTCGCGTCCGGTTTGCCATTCATAGCTTCCGGTGAGGTCAATGCTGAGCTGTTCGCCGCCGCCGAAGAGGTTGTGGCTCGTGAGTTTGAGATCCACCCCCGGGCCTATGTAGCTGTTGGATTTGGAGGTGGCATTGACTTCGATTGCTGCTTCCATCGGCTTGTCGAAAGTGCAGTCAATCTCTACATTGAGCACATTGCGCTTGGTGGTGTCGGGCACAATGTTGATTTCCACACCGTTGAATATTCCAAGCCTGGAAAGATAGGTTTGTGTGCGGTTCATGTCGCGCACGCTCAGTATTTTCCCTTCGCGGAAGCGGATGCATGAGGGGATGAGATGGGGGCGCAGACGCGATGGTTTCATCTGTATCACTGTGCCGCGGTTGGTGTGCATGGTGTCGGGTGTGCCACCGCCTTGATTGCGGTTGATGCGGGTGGTGATGGTGCCGGTGGTGAACACCTGGTCGGCTCCTTTGGGCATATTACCGGCGAGCACCATGCGCAGAGCTATCCGTTCAGGGGTGATTGTGGAGTCGGCGAGGTACTCGATATAGTCGGGTTTGAAAAAATAATATCCTTTGTTGCGCAGAGCGTTGGCAATCCTCACTCTCACTTCGTTGAGCGAATCGGTGTCGTAGCGGCTGCCGGGGCGCATATAGCTGCATTTGCGTACCACCGAGTCGATAAGGTGATACAGCCGCAGGGTGTCGGGCATGGAGTAGATGGTGTCGATATAGTACTGTGGCCCGGTATTGACCTTGTATATGATGCTGGCTTTCTTTTTGTTTTTGCCTTGAGCGAGCTCGTAGGAGGCGTGGCCGCGGAAATAGCCGTGGTTGTCCAGAATCTGGTCAATCATCTCGGTGCGCACTTCGGGACGCACATCGGAGATGAGCACCGGCTCCTCCACGAGCTTCTCGTAGAGCCAGTGGCGGAACCCCTTGGGAGGGTTGGGCCAGTTGTTGTACACCCACAGTCCCAGCGGGAAAGGATAGCGCAGCGACGGTGATATGAGGCAATTGTTTGGCTTCACATTCACCGCTTCCTTGACATCGGCATCGAGTCCCGGAGCGAGTTTCTGTCCTGAGTCGGGGAGTATTATGGTTTTCTTGACTCCGGTGTACAGTATATCGTCGGCACCGAGTCGCCTGGTGGTGGAGCATGCGGTGGCAATCAGCATGGCCACACAAGGGAGTATGAAGCGGAGTGATTTCATTGCCTTGAGGGTTGAGCGTTAGGTGTTGGGGCGGCGGACTGGGTGCGCTGTCGCCGGAATATGTCGCTGATACGGTTGATTTTGCGCTTGAGCACAAAGCCTACGCCTGTTTGCGTGACTTCGCCTTCGAGTATGCTTTCGTACCCCACATGGCGGAACACTCTCACATACATGGAGCCGCTGCGGTTGAGCATATATTCCACAGCCACATCATTCACAAGGTTTTCGGCGAGGTTCTCGTCCTGGTCGGTGTCGGTGGAGTAGTTGCCTCCCACCACAATCTTGAACCGGTCGTTAAACAAAGTTTTGGACACCTTGTAGCTATAGCTTGTGGCAGTGGATTTGGTGCCGTCGGTGGTTTTGTCATATTGGTCGATGCCGAAGCTGATATCCACGCCTTTGATGTTGTTGGCGGCCCAGGAGTTGAGGCTCGAGGTGAGGAACGAGTAGAGAGGGTTGCCCGACAGCGAGGCGTTGGCTTTGGTGCCGGGGCCGGTGTACACGTTGTAGAGTAGCATGTTCATGGCCTGGTTGGCGCGTTGCTCGGGGCTCATTCCCTGAAGCTCGTTCTGTATGGTGAGGTCATCGTTGGTGGATAGGTCAAAGGCCACGTTCATGTTGTTGAGCGTGTTGGTGGCCGACAGCTCCACTATGAAATTGACGAGGCGTGAGTTCTGTCCTTCCTGCGTCACATTGGCTTTGATCTGGTCGGTGGCGTGGATATTGAGGATGGGGTTGAGGATATCGCCGTTGAACGACACATAGCTGCCTTCCTGGAACGAGAAGTTTTTCTCCGACATGAACGGCGGAGTGTAGCGCACAAACCCTTTGTCGATGTTGATCCGTCCGGTCAAGCGGCCTTCGGAGCTCATCGGGGTCATGGTGTAGGTGAGGTTGCCTTCGGGCTGGAGCGAGGCTTTGTTCTTGCCGTCGGTGGAGAGGTCAACATTGATGGTGGACCCTGCGGAGAGTATGAGATTGGCGTTGAGGAACATGGCCATGGAGGATGAAGGCACGGTGTCGGTGCTCACCACGCTGGCTGTGTCGGAGAACTGTACAAAGGTCACCATGTTGCCGGTGCTTTTGGATGTGAGGGCTGACTGTCCGGCTGACGACATCACGTAGGTCACATTGGTGCCGGGGAGCAGATTGAGTGTGGCATCGACATTGAGCAGGTTCATGTTGCCGTTGACTTTGGCATCGAGGTCAATGAATGCTTTACCGTAGATGTCGGCTCCACGGGGACGCGATGAGTTGACGAGCTGCATGTCGGCAGCGTTGAGCTTGAGGTTGATGCCGGGATTGGCGAGGGTGCGGGCGTCAACGGTTCCGTTGACATACAGCGGGTTGTCGTTGAGTCCGGAGATGGTGAAGTTGTTGAATTTCACTATCGAGCTGTCCACGGCAATCTTCTCCTCCGAGAACCGGTAGGAAGCTCCTGTCATGGCGAGTTTTATGGCTGTGGAGTCGAAATCGAGGTAGCCGTTGAGTATCGGTGCGGTGATACTGCCTGTGATATCCATCTGTCCGTTGAGCATACCCGACAGAGTGGCGGTGCCTTTGGGGAGGAACGGGTTGACTATCCGCAGCGGAAAATGAATCATGGAGAAGTCCAGGAGGAAAGGTGAGGTGGCGGTGCTGTCATTGAGCACGCCTCGGGCGGTGATTACCTTTACGGAGTCAACCATCAGCGAGGCATCGGCGCGGAGCAGTCCGGATTTGTCGTTGAACAGCGACAGGTCGATATTGAAATCGCCCACCCGTTCGCGTCCGTAAAACAAGTCGGTGAGGTTGACCATGCCGTGGCCTGTGAGCTCGCGTGCGTTCCAGTTGAACCGCATGTCGGCTCCTACATTACCCTTGATCGGCGGGGCGAACGGGGAGATTGTGAGCCAGTCCTGAATCTGGATATTATTCAGTTGGAGCACCACATCGCGCTGCGCTGCGGAGTCCACGCTCTCGGCTGTCTGTTCGGTGAACAGGTGGAGCGAGGAAGTGGCGTTGTCCAGCATCAGGTCGGCATCAAGCCGGTGGGTGAAGAAGTTGTAGGCCACGAAGTTGTTGGTGTTGAGAGTCCAGTTCTTATAACCGATTACCGGGGTGTGGGGCACGAAGCTGATGCGGGCCACGGAATCGGTCATGGTGGCGTTGAGTCCGATGAAAAATCCTTCCTTGTTGGCGATATTGTGCTGGCGCACGAGGAAGCTGGCTTTGTCGTCGGCCAGATAGCCACGGAGATTGACATGGGCGAAATCGTCGAATGTGCCGGGACGGTTGTTCATTGCCAGGGTGTAAACGAGGTATTTGCCATGCTGGAGGGCATCAAGCGATATGGTGTCGGTGCGCATCGACGGGTTGCTGAGTCCGAGGGTTTGCCCGTGGAGCGACAGCAGGGAGTCGTTGTGGAGGTTGAGGTTGATTTTGCGCCAGGAGAGTCCGCTTGGTGCGAGATAGCTGGCGGCGATATTGTTCTGTCCCAAAGTCACGGCGGCGTCCATAGACGGAAATGAGTGCTGGAGCTTTCTGACATTAAGGCTCTTGTTGGCGATGGCGGAATCTATCACAGCTGAGAGTGAGCTGATGCGCGATATGGTGCTGTCAAGGCAGGCGTAAGCCGTGAAGGTGGCGAGCAGGTCACCGTTTGAGAGTGTGGCGTGGGTGGTGGAGTCGCCGGTGAGCAGATTGAGATGTATTTCATCGGTCACGAGCTTGTGGGTGTCCATCACCATGTTGAGATGGTTGATGCTGACCTCGGCATCAATCCCCATGTTGACCGGTGCGAACGACCCTTTTGAGTCCAGGGTCAGTGAGCCGTATAGAGGGGTGTCGCTTAGTCCGAGGGATTGCAGGTCGAGGTGGCGTATGTCGCCTGAAATGTTCCACGAATATAGGCTTTTGGAGAGTGTGCCTTCGAAATCGGCCGAGAGGTCGGCTTCGGGATTATGGGAGTCCACCGACCCCTTCACCTGACCATTGGCAAGGGTGGCCTGCAGCGAAGTGTTGGCGAGTTTGCGTCCATTGATTTCCACGGCGTGGATGTTGGCGTCGGCATCTATCACGGTGGTGGCGGCAACCGGGTTGTAGCCGTGGCCGTCCAGATTCACGCTTCCTGACAGGTTGGCGACGCCGAGCGACGGCATGAAATCCTGCACCGGGAAATTATTGAATGTCAATGCTGCGCGATACCCTTCGGTGAGTTGCTGCCATTTGCCGTCAAAAGCGAGTTTGCCGTGGCCGGTGATGGCTGTCAGTTTGCCGGAGGCTCCCGAGGGGGAGTAGTGGATATTGCCGTTCAGGGCCATGTCAGGTATATTGACTTGCTTGGCGGTGGCCCGGTCAAGAGCCATCTGCTTTATGAAGTTGGCGTTGGTGAGAGTGCCGTTGAGGGCGATGTCGCCACCTATCCGTTTGGGGTTCATCGGATAGAACACGGTGCCGTTGGCGTGGATGTTGAGATAGCGGGGGAGGGCTATATTGACGGCATTGACCAGCAGCTGCGAAGTTGTGCCGTTGATGTCGGCAAGGAGCTGAAGTCCGTTGGAGCGCGGCACATCGCGGAGAGTGGCGTAGAGAGCGGGCATGACCTGCTCTATGTCGGGAAATCCGATATTGCCGTTGGCCTTGAGCTGTAGCGGAAGCGTGGGGTCGGTGGTGATGTCACCCATCCCCATAAAAGCATCGAGCGATATTTTGGAGAACAGTGTGCTGATCTGGAATTTTTCTGCCCGCATGGCGGTGGAGTCCATGGCAAAGGTGCCGTGGGCGTTGAGCTGCAAACCGCATCGCTCGGTGGCTGTGAGCTTTTTAAGCGGCACGGTGATGGCTGTGGCGCGATTGTAGAATGAGTCCACGGCAATGGCCACATCGCTCACTTGCAGATAGTTCATGTCGAGTCCCGGCGTGGGGACGGCTCCGCGCATGGCATACAACGCATGCTTGGCGGTGAGACGCAATGAGTCGGCGGAGATGGTCCAGGGCATGGATGAGACGGTGGTGTCGGTGGCCACGGTGTCGGCGGGGTGGTAGGAGGCGAGGAATTGCGCCGAGGGTGTGAAATAGTCGGCTGTCAGGGAGTCAACGGTGAGCGACTGTGCATGGATACGCCCTGATTTCATGTCAACGGTGCCGTCGAGGAGCTGTGCCTGCGGGATGAAAGTACCGAGGGAGTCAATCACCGGAAGCATTGACATGGAGTAGTTGATATTGCGCAGGGTGATGTCGCCGGCATGAATCCTGAGCGGAGTGGAGGCGGTGGTGTCGGTATTCTCGGGTGTGACGGTGTCTTTGAGCACCAGGCGCACATCGCCGCCATCAAGCACGGCGTGGTCTACATCAATCACCCCTTTCGAGAAATTCATCAGCGCACCTTCGGCATTGAAGGAGCGCACTTTGGCAGTGAGGTAGATTGCGGAGTCGGGAGTGCCGAGGGTGTAGCGCACCTCGCTGAGGGAGGTGCCGCTCACATCGATGTCGCCGCGCAGCAGCGGCAGCAGCCTCACATCCACACCTGCCACACCCACGGTGGCCATGGTGTCGCCGGTGGCTTCCACCACCGCCACATCGTGGAGCTGCAGATTCAGTGGAAATTTCAGCCTCAGATAGCCGATGGAGATATCCATGCCGGTGGATTTTTTTACTTCCTTGAGTGCTATATCCTTGACAAAATTTTGCACAGCGGGCAGATAAAGGAGAGCCGGCACAATGATGACAAGCATGACGATGGAGAATATGGTCCACAGACAGCAACGCAATATTTTATGAGCTAAAGTTCGAGCCACAACAGTGATGAATTGTTGAAACGGTTATGATTTTTACAAATGTTAAACAAGCGAGACGGCTCGAATGTTTTTTTGCGGCATCAATACCAGCTCACACCGTTGGACAGCGATGAGCGTTTGTCGTATTTCAGGTCTTGCAGAAGAGATGAATTGACAGCTATATGGAAGTTGTAGGATTTATACGGACCCACTGGCACAAAGCTTGCGGTCATGGTGAAGCAGTGGAGGTCGCGGGAAATGTTGCAGTTCATGTAGGCAATCTTGTGGGTGTCGAAATTGTAGCTTGCCGAGAACGAGAAATTCCAGTTGCGTGTGGGGCGGATATTGCCGCTGAAGCTGAGGTTCTGGGTTATCCTGCCGTCATACTCCATCTTCTGCTTGTTGAAGTTGCCATAGGCATAGCCGATGGAGTAGTTGACCGACAGGCTCCAGGGCACATCCCACTGCACATATCCGTCGGGATTGATCTGCATGTCGTCGTTTTGTGTCTCCTCCTCTTCCTGAGGCTGGGTGTGGTCCTTGCGGTAGAGGTTGGCCAGCCGGCTTTCGGATTGGGTGTTCTCTTTCTTGTCGTTGGTTCCGGTTTTTTTCTTCCGCTTGAAGGTGTCGTTGTTGAAAGTATATGAGAACGATGTGCCTGTGCTTGAGAGTCGTCCGAGACCTTTGCCGTTGGCGATACGCAGCTTGTTGACACGCACGGGGTTGCCATACTGGTTGAGCGCGTAGGTATATACATCCCACACTGCAGAGAGGTTGAGGTTGAAATTCTTCACCAACCGGAGCATTATCGAGGTGTTGATGTTGGAGAACCGCAGGGAGTCGGCGGCGAAGTTGTAGCTCTGCGACACAGTGAAATTCTCAATCAGCGATATTTTTTTCTCGCCGGTGGAGTCGTTGTCCGACTTCACTTTCATCTCCAGATTGTTGGCCAGCGACACGGTGACCGAACCGGTGCGCCCTGTGCCGGGCACGCCGAACAGGGAGTTGGGGAAATAGGAATACTGGCGTGTCTGCATCTTGCCGTTGGCATCAGGGTAGTCATACTGGCCGTAGTAGCCGAAGAAGCTGCTGCCGAAGTCGGGCGCGGCGTTGAACGACACTGTGGGGGTGAGCACGTGGCGTATCATCTTCACTTTGTCGCCGAGGAATTTCATCGGGCGATAGAAAGTGTAGATTTTAGTGTCCAACGACAGTGATGCGCTGAAGTCCCACACATTGTAGAAGCTATAGCTGGTGTCGCATATCTCCACTGCTGCGTTGGGGTCCCAATGGCGGCGCACCTTGTTGGTGTACATACGGTCGGTGATGGATACCGAGGGGGTGACATTGAAATACTTGAACACATTGAAGGTGGCGCTGATGGGGATGCTGTGGCGCATACCGTTGCGCCAATCCTTGATGAGTGATTTCTTGAAAAACTCATCCTGCTTGGCGGTCAGTGAATTGCTGAACTGACCTTGGTAGGACATGCGTATCTTTTCATACCACCGCTCGGGGCCCACGGCGCGTTTGCGCTTGAAAGGGTACACCTGCGAGAGCGATACCGTGAGGTTGGGGAACGATACTGCGAGAGTGGAGTCCTGCGAGCGCTGGGCAATGTTGGCGGTGGCCGAGACGGACCATTTGCTTCCCGCCGGACGCCATGTGGCGCTTACGGTGGAGCTCTTGGTATTTTCGGTGAATGAGTTGGAGTAGTAGCTGTTGAGGTCGTTGCGCGAGTAGCCCGATGTGGTGAAGTTCACCGAGGCCGAGAAGTTGAACGACGGATTGGCTTTGGTGTCCTGGATATGGCTCCATAGCACCTGGAAGTTGGTTTGCTTGGAATAGTCGGGCGCCCCCTTGTCGCCGAGTATGGTTTTGAGGTAGCTGATATTGAAGTTGCCCGAATATTTGTAGCGTTTCACGTATGCCGAGCGGGCCTGCAGTCCCCACGACCCTTTGGTGTACACCTCTCCGGTGAGCGCGAGGTCAATATTGTCGTTGATGGCAAAATAGTAGCCGCCGTTGGACAGATAGAATCCGCGGTTGAAGTCATCGCCGAAGGTGGGGAAGATGATACCGGAGGAGTATTTTTCAGAGAATGGGAAATAGCCGAACGGCACTGCCAGCGGCAGCGGCAGTCCAGCGAGCACCATGTAGGCCGGTCCGGTGACAATATCTTTCTTGGGACGCACCTTGGCTTTGGTGAGCTGGAAATAGAAGTGCGGGTCCTCGTGGTTGTCGCAGGTGGTGTAGCGTCCGTTCTGGATGTAGATGGTGTTGTCATCCACTTTTTTGCTCAATCCGCCGGTGAGGTATCCTTCGCCTTGCTGGGTGATTACATCGGTGATATACCCTTTCTCGGTCTTGAAGTTGTAGCGCATGGTTTTCGACTCGTACTGGGTGCCGTTGTCGTCAAACACCGGCGAGCCTGTGAGCTCTCCGGTGGAGTCGGGCACACCCACTGCATAGACGGTGGAGGTGTTCATATCCATCTCTATGCGCTCGGCATCAAGCTTGATGTTGCCGTATGTCACATTGCTCTCGCCGTAGAGATAGGCGTTGTTCTGCCCTTTGAGCACCATTGAGTCCTTGGCATAGATATCCACCACATTGTCCAGGTCGGTTTTCACGCGCATGATTCTTTTGCCCAACGGCCTGGCGGCGGTGTCGGTGGTATCGGCGTTGAGTCGCACACGCTTACGCTCCTGCGAAGTGAGCTGCGTGTTTTCGAGCGAGTCGGCGATGAGGGCGTGGATGGAGTCGATGCTGTCGCGCCACTCCTTGAGTCTGCGCGACGACCGCCTGCGGGCGGCAGTGGGGGTGCTGTCAGTGGATGCGGGGAGGGTGTCACGTGGCAGGAGGGACTGCAGAGTGGAGTCAACGACCAATGAGTCGGGCATTTGCATCCTGACCTTGGACTCTGTGGGCATCATCGACGACGCTGCCGCCGACAGACCCAACAAAACTACCGCTAAGATTATATATAGATGAGAGTACCTCAAATGTGACAGTCAATTTTATGGCTGCAAAGATAGCACACATTCGTTAAATAAGAGCTATGCCAACCGTTAAATTTTCACACATCGAGTGTCAGCAGCTCTTTGCCCTGTGTGTCAAGGACGCGGATATGGAGTTTGTCGGCTGTTTTGTGGAGTATCATCACTGTGGCTTCGTCCATCTTGAATCCGCCGCCGATAATCACCGGATAGGGGTTGGCGTTCTTGTCGGCCGGTAGGAAGTTGAACTCGTGGGTGTGGGCGTTGATGCTCACATCAAACGGCGCTTTTTTGAGCAGCGGTTCCCACAGCTCGAAGCACAGGTTGGGCTCGTAGTTGCCCCACATCGGGATATGGTGGATGAGTACCCGCTTGTTGGCTTTCTTGAACTCTTTGGAGGCGAACTCGCGTTTCATGAATCCCACCTGGTCGTGGCGCAGTTTGGTGAAGTCGTTGAGTCCGTAGTAGATAGGGTGTGAGTCCACTTTGTCCTCGCCGCAATCGAGCATCACAAGGCGTGTGTCACCCCATGATAAGGCTCCGTAGGTGAGGTTGTCGGGATAGTCGAAATGCCGGTGCATCTCAATGGAGTAAGCGTCACGTATCTCGTGGTTGCCTCGCAGGAAAAAGATGGGGTGCTCGGCACCGTCGAGCTGCTCTATGATGAGATTGAGGAATTTGGTGGCCTGCTTGGCTGTGTGGATGTCGTCGAGGATGTCGCCGTTCATCACTACAAAATCGTAGTCAATCCCTTTCACCTGACTCACGAGTGCCTTGAATGTTTCGCGATACTGGTGCAGGTCGTTGAACACCAGTGCGGTAAACTCTTTGTCGCTGGGCGACGGGAGCGAAAATTCATACCACGGCGAGGTGTAGGTGTGTCCGAACGCCTTGTAATATCCCTGATATTTGAGAATCTCGCGGGAGTTGACGCGATAGTAATATTTCTTGCCGGGGGTGAGCGAGTCGAGACGGATTTTGTGCATCGTGTTGTTGCACAGCTCCTGACCATGGATGAGGGTGCGGGCCACACGGGTGTGGATGGTGTCGGTGCCGAAATCAATCCAGTTCTGTGTGGGCACATTGGTTTGCCACATCACCGATATTGCATCTGTGCCGGGGTTCTGGAGATATGGCTCGCCGAGCATAATCTCGTTGGAATCAGTGGCCAATCGCAGCCTTACTGCCACAGCGCGATGGTCGGAGGCTATGGTATCGTTGTCCACACGGGCCCATTCGGTGGTGAGAAGTGAGGCTTTGCTGTCGGGGGTGAAGATATAGTCAATGGTTTCTGTGGGACGGTCGGCCGGGAAAGTGAATTTGTCAGTAGGGGTGAGGATGGAGTAATGCTCTTTCACGGCTTTGATGAATGTGGATTGGGGGGTGTCGTTGAGGTCTCCGGCCACAAACACAGGCTTGCTGCAGGTGTCGGTGATGGCTTTGATGAGAGCGAGCGAGGCCATGCGGTCGTCCTCGGTCAGCGACAGGTGGGTGCCAATGAAGGTGTAGAGCGGAAAGTCGGCCACAAAGAGTGTTCTTGCTTCCTCGCGACCGGGCAACGGCACGGTGTGCACGCTCAGGGGCTTCTCGCGGCTCAGCAGGCCTATGCCGTATTTCCCTCCGTCATAATCGATGGCCGGTGCGAAATATGGATACATATTGGTGCGTTCGGCGAGCTCACCGAGGATATATCTCTGACCCGAGCGGGCGGTCATGCTGTCCACCTCCTGCAGTGCTACCACATTGGGATGGGTGGCGGTTATCACATTGGCCACCCGCTGGATATTGGACTGATTGTCCATCCCAACGCAATTCTTGATGTTGTAGCTCATCAGCTTCACATAGGTGGGACGGGCAACGGCGCATAAACATACGGCCAGAAGGGGAAGTGCTAATATTTTTTTCATGGGTATGTGACAAATGGTTTTGATGTACAAAAATACAGATTTTTTTGTTCGCATCCAACCGCAAGAACAAAAACGCGGGTCACGCCGTGATGGCATGACCCGCATTGGGGGTTATCCTTAATGGAAGGGATTACTTGTTCTCAGAAAGTTTCTCCTTCAGGGCAGCCAGGGCTTCGAGGTCGCCGAGAGTGGTTTTCTCGATGGTCTGGTTGAGCATGGGAGTTTCTTCCGAACGCTTGCTGGTGCGTTTTGCCTTGCGGGCTTCGTTGCGCTCAGCCTTAGCCTCATCTTCAAAAATGCGGCTGTGGGAGAGGATGATACGCTTGTTGTCCTTGTTGAATTCGATCACCTTGAAGTTGAGCTTCTCGTCCACCTGGGCCTGAGAGCCGTCTTCCTTCACGAGGTGCTTGGGAGTAGCGAACCCTTCAACACCGTAGGGGAGGGAGATAACAGCGCCTTTTTCCACCATTTCGGTGATGGTACCTTCGTGGATGCTGCCAACAGTGAACACTGTTTCAAATACATCCCAAGGATTCTCCTCAAGCTGCTTGTGGCCGAGGCTCAGGCGACGGTTGTCCTTGTCGATTTCCAGAACCTGAACATCGATGTCGGCACCAATCTGAGTGAATTCGCTCGGGTGTTTGATTTTCTTGGTCCAAGAGAGGTCGGAGATGTGGATAAGACCGTCAACGCCTTCTTCGATTTCAACAAATACACCGAAGTTGGTGAAGTTGCGCACTTTGGCGGTGTGCTTGCTGCCAACGGGATATTTGGTCTCGATATCTTCCCAGGGATCTTTCTTGAGCTGCTTGATGCCAAGGCTCATCTTGCGGTCTTCGCGGTCGAGGGTGAGAATCACTGCCTCGATCTCATCGCCCACTTTCATGAAGTCCTGAGCGGAGCGGAGGTGCTGCGACCACGACATTTCACTAACGTGGATGAGACCTTCAACGCCGGGGGCGATTTCAATGAATGCACCGTAGTCGGCCATAACCACTACGCGGCCTTTAACCTTGTCGCCCACTTTGAGGTCGGCGTCAAGAGCGTCCCAAGGATGGGGCATGAGCTGCTTGAGGCCAAGGGCGATGCGCTTCTTCTCATCGTCGAAATCAAGGATAACGACATTGAGCTTCTGGTCGAGCTGAACCACTTCTTCGGGGTGGCTTACGCGGCCCCAGGAGAGGTCGGTGATATGAATCAGGCCATCTACGCCGCCGAGGTCAATGAACACACCGTAGGAGGTGATATTCTTGACGGTACCTTCAAGCACCTGACCTTTTTCAAGCTTGGAGATGATTTCGCGTTTCTGCTGCTCAAGCTCGGCTTCGATGAGGGCTTTGTGGGATACCACAACGTTCTTGAATTCCTGGTTGATTTTGACTACCTTGAACTCCATTGTCTTGCCAACGAAGATATCGTAGTCGCGGATGGGACGAACATCAATCTGCGATCCGGGAAGGAAGGCTTCGATGCCGAACACATCCACAATCATGCCGCCTTTGGTGCGACATTTGATGTAACCCTTGATGATTTCGTCGTTTTCAAGAGCTTCGTTGACGCGCTCCCAGGAGCGGGCTGCGCGGGCCTTGCGGTGGGAGAGGATGAGCTGGCCTTTTTTGTCCTCTTGATTTTCAATGAACACTTCCACTGTGTCGCCAACCTTGATGTCGGGGTTGTAGCGGAATTCGTTCATGGGGATGATACCGTCGCTCATGTAGCCGATGTTAACCACAGCCTCGCGCTTGTTGAGGGCGATGATGGTACCTTCGATTACTTCTTTGTCCTTGACGGTGTTGAGTGACTCGTCGTAGGTCTTGGTGAGCTCTTCACGAGTCTTTTCGCCCTGGGTGTCGCCTTTCTCGAAAGCATCCCAGTCGAAATCTTCAATGGGAGAATTTTTTAATTCTGTCATTTAAATAGTTAATAAATAAGGTTAATTAGTAAACACGTGCATACAGCCTTGCGGCTTTTTGCGCTGCAAAGGTAACATATAATTTTCTATTCCACAACTATTTCTCCGCTATTTTTGTGTGATAGGCAAGGAGCTGCGGCATAGGGTCGGGGTCAATGGAGCTGATGGTGAGTCCGCTTTTTTCGGCGGCTTTGTGGAGCTGGGGTGCGAAATGGTGTGCCACCGAGCCTGTGAAATGAATGGGGAGCCGGTGCACCGAGGTGTAGCCCAGGAGATTGCGGCGGATGAATAGGGAGAATTGTTCTGTCACCATAGCTTCTACCGAGGGGTTGGCGATATGCTTGGCCACAAACGGCATGAAAGATGCTAAAAATGCGTTGGGCCCCGTCTGACGGTACACCCTGGCGATGATGTCGGCGGTGGTCAGGCCGTAGGTTGTATTGAAGTCATCTGTAATCTCCATCGGCAGCTGCCGCTTGAGAATGTTGCCGATGAGGGTGCGTCCGATGACGGCCCCTGACCCCTCGTCGCCCAGTATGAACCCTAACGGCGACACATGCTCCACTATGTCGGTGCCGTTGAACAGGCAGCTGTTGCTCCCGGTGCCGAGGATGCACGCTATCCCACCGCGGTGTCCGCACAGGGCGCGTGCGGCGCCGAGCAGGTCGCTCTCCACTTCCACATCCGGGCATCCGGTGATCCGGGTGAGCGTCTGTGCCATTGATGAGCATATAGCTTCGGTGGCGCACCCCGCTCCGTAGAAATATATCCGGTCCACCTCAATGCCCGATAGCTGCGGCACAAGCCGGAAGGTGAGCAACTTCTCTATCTCCTCGCGGCTCATTGTCACTGGGTTGATGCCGGGGGTGGTGAATACGGAGGGTTGATGGCTGGGGACGATGACTGCCCAGCGCGTTTTGGTGCTTCCACTGTCGGCTATAAGGGTGGTGCTCATGGATATAGGTGCTTGTTTTTGTGTTTTGCGCTCCATAGAAACAGGTTGCTGAACCGTACAGCGTTGATGAAGCGCGACGGATGGTGGAGCATCTTTTGGAGCCTGGAGTATGTTTTGCGGTCTAAATCACCTTCATCAGCAGGTAGAAAAGGCTGTATGGCATCGGTGATTTTGGCGATGTAGCTCATTGCCTGATTGCGGTCGGAGCACCCTCGCGCCACCAGTTTTGCGGCGGTGACAGCGGTGTGGAGTATGCGGGGCGTAAATCCGTTGCTGACGGTTATGCCTATGGATTGCAGGAAGTGGGCACGTTCGATTTCTGCAAGTAGAAAATGATAGCGTCGCTCGGGATCGACTCCATTGACGGTGCTTCCGCTACGCATTCGGTAGTGGTAGAGCGGGGTGAAGTTGAGCGTGACGCGCCGGGCGCTTGCCATCCATTTGATCACTGTTGCATAATCCTCATAGAACCGTCCTTCGGGCATCTTGGCAGTGGCGAGTTCCCTGCGCCACAGCTTGTCGCAAAAAATGCTCTGGATCAGCTTGTCTTCGTATGTAAGCGCGATGGCTTCCTGACGGTCAAGGATTTTGAAAAAAGAGGTGTCTTTATGGCGCGGGCGGTTCATGTTGGTCCAGTCGAATGTGTATCCGCACACAGCCACATCGGCATTGTTGGCCGTGAGGTCGCGGTGGAGCGTGCTGTACATCCCGGGGTCAATCCAGTCGTCGGCATCCACGAAGCCGAGCAGCGTTCCCCGGGATTGCGCTATGGCGATGTTGCGTGAGTCGGATACCCCGCTGTTGGCCTTGTGGATTACGCGGATGCGGTGGTCGCGGGATGCGTATTCATCACATATGGCACCCGAATGGTCGGTAGAGCCGTCGTCCACCAATATAAGCTCCCAGTTTTGAAATGTCTGCGCAATGATTGAGTCGATGCATTGCGCGAGATATTTCTCGGTGTTGAACACTGGAGTGATGATGGATATTTCCGGTTGTGTGTTCATGACGAATGGGTTATGCCGTGGGGCACTTTGGTGACGGATTGGGTGCGTGCCCGCTCCATGATGGCGATGTTGCCGGCATCCATGGCGCGGGAGGCTTCGTTGTGGTGCAGGTGATACTCCAGGGCGGCGAATTTTATGAACCGTTTCTTAAGGCCGTTGTTGATGAGTCTGAAACTCAGTTCGGAGTCTTCGCGTCCCCACCCCACGATATCCTCGTTGTAGCCGTTGACCTCCAGTAGGTCGCTGCGCCAGAATGCCATGTGGCACCCGCGCACATACATGCCGTTGCGGCTACGCAGGCGGGCGAAAAGCGGAGTGAGAACGGGACATCTGAACCCTCCCGGCAGCTGTGGAGGCTTGCTCCACGGAGCGAGGCCCAGAAGCGAGGTTGTGGCATCGGGCGACAGCAGTATGCGGCTGCCGGTGACAAAACTGCCTGGTCGGGCAAACCGTTTGTGGTCGGCCACAAATTCGGGGTGGAGGATAATGTCGCCGTCAATCTGTATGATGTAGTCGGATGTGGCGGCAGCGATACCCTTGTTGCGTATGGCGGCCAGGCGGAATCCTCTGTCCTCGTGCCATATATGCTTGACAGGCACACGCGTGGCCAAGGAGAAATCCTTGACCACGCGTGCGGTGGAGTCGGTTGAGCCGTCATCGGCTATGATTATTTCGTCGGGTTGCACCCTTTGAGCCAGCACACTGCTCAGGCACAGCCTCAGATAGTCAGGGCTATTGTAGGTGGATATGAGCAGCGCGGTGGTCATATTTTATTAATGGTGCGTTAATCGTTCATGGTGCGCAGCAGCTCCTCGTTGGACGATGTGCGCTCCATGCGGTCCTTGATGAATTCCATGGCCTCAATACTGTTGCGGTCGCTCAGGAAGCGGCGGAGAATCCACATGCGGTTGAGGGTTTCATCGTTGAGCAGCAGGTCGTCGCGACGTGTGGAGGAGGCCATGATGTCAACGGCGGGGAATATGCGTTTGTTGCTGAGCTTGCGGTCAAGCTGCAGCTCCATGTTGCCGGTGCCCTTGAACTCTTCAAAAATCACCTCGTCCATCTTGGAGCTGGTTTCGGTGAGGGCGGTGGCGATGATGGTCAGGGAGCCGCCGTTTTCAATGTTGCGGGCCGCGCCGAAAAAGCGTTTAGGCTTCTGGAGAGCGTTGGCGTCCACACCACCCGACAGGATTTTGCCCGAAGCGGGGGCGCAGGTGTTGTAGGCGCGGGCAAGTCGTGTGATGGAGTCGAGGAGAATCACCACATCGTGTCCGCACTCCACCAGTCGCTTGGCTTTTTCAAGCACTATGCCGGCAATCTTCACATGCCGGTCGGCGGGCTCGTCAAATGTGGATGCTATCACCTCGGCGTTCACGCTACGGCTCATGTCGGTCACCTCCTCGGGGCGCTCGTCGATAAGCAGAATCATGATGTAGGTTTCGGGATGATTGGCGGCGATGGCGTTGGCTATATCCTTGAGAAGAATGGTTTTACCGGTTTTGGGAGGGGCTACGATAAGGCCGCGCTGTCCTTTGCCGATAGGGGAGAACATATCCACCACGCGTGTGGAGATGTTGGCGGAGCGTCCGGATGTGAGGTTGAATTTTTCATCGGGGAACAGCGGTGTGAGGTGCTCAAACGGCACGCGGTCGCGGATGAATTCGGGCGAACGGCCATTGACGCTCAGTACTTTGCTCATCGGGAAATATTTCTCACCTTCTTTGGGCGGGCGGATTGTGGCTTCCACCACATCGCCTGCCTTGAGGCCGTAGGCTTTGATTTGCTGCTGGGTGACATACACATCATCGGGCGATGACAGATAATTGTAGTCGCTGGAGCGGAGGAATCCGTACCCTTCGGGGATAATCTCAAGCACGCCGCTGGTCTGGATCAATCCGTCGAAGTTGTAGAGCGGCTGCTGGTTCTGTTGCTGATTGTTGGGTTGATTGTTGTTGCGGTTTTTGTTTTTCCGGTTTTTCCCCTGCTGTTGCTGCTGTTTCTCCATCTGCCAAGGCTCGGCGAGGGTGATGGGTGCCACGGCTGCTGCCTGGGCTGCCTGGGCTGCGGCTTCCTCTTTCTCGCGCTGCGAGCGGGGCACAAAGCGGCGTCCTTCGCTGCGGGGGAAGAATGAGCCGAGCGATGTTTCGGCACCGGGACGGAAATCGCGTCGCTGCTCCTGCGGTGCCGGGTTATTGGTGCCGTTCTGCTGGACAGGTTGCTCGGAGCCGGTCTCTTCGGTGTGCCGGGCAACTGCTTCAGGTTCTTCTGCGGAATCGGCATTGTCGGCGGGCTGGGACTCTGTGGCGGCAGCGGGTTGTTCGGTGGCTTCAGCTTTCTGGCGTCCACGGCGGCTCTTGCGTTGTTGAGGCTCTTTGGTGGCTTCCTTAGCGGTGCCCTCGGATTGTTCTTTGGGCTGCTCTTTGGGCTGCTCAGGGTTGGTGTCTTGTATCTGTTCGGGCTGTTCCTGTTGCTTTTCGGCGGGAGCTGCCTTAGGCTTGCGTCCGCGCTTGGGTTTCTCGGCGGTGGGAGCTGCGGCAGCGGGCTGCTCGGCGGCAGGTTCGGCGGCAACGGGTTTTTCGGCGTCTTTTTTCTTGGTATCGTTCTTTGCAGGGCGGCCTCTCTTGGGCTTGGGGGCATCGGCGTCTTTTTTCTGCTTACGCTCGGTGGCGCTTGTAGCCACGTTTATAGCCTGTTGGTCGAGGATGGCGTAAACCATCTCATCCTTATCGGCGGTGTTAACCTTTTTGAGGCCCATCTGATCCACTATCTCCTTGAGCTGCTGCTCAGGCATAGCTTGAAGTTTGGAAATACTGTACATATATAATTTGTTGGGGGAGTAGGATGACAAACCGTGTGATTGTCATCGTCAGGCATTATGCCGTGCAGGTTGGGGGCGCATCGCTGTGCCTGTGCCTCACTGTGGCGGCTTGCAGCCTCGTGGGGAATTGTTTTAAGTTTAACGGATTTAAGCGGAAATTGGGATAAAACAGCATCGAAATGCCTCTCCCGGCCTTGTCGCGGCCAAAATTCAGTGCAAAGATAAATAGATTTTTTGATATAATGCAAATCAAATGCGAAATTGCTGTTAAGTTTTGCTAATAAAAGCCTCTGCGGGGCTCGGATTAAAGCGAATTGTTGTAATTTTGCAAATCTATGGCGAAAAAATCAAAGACCAATTCCGATATAATAGTTAAAGGTGCGCGTGTCAACAATCTCAAGAATATCGATGTTGAGATTCCGCGCAACAAACTCATTGTTGTCACCGGGCTCTCGGGGTCGGGCAAATCCTCTTTGGCTTTCGACACTCTATATGCCGAAGGGCAGCGCAGATATGTGGAGAGCCTGAGCGCCTATGCCCGTCAGTTCATGGGTAAGATGGCTAAGCCTGAGTGCGATATGATCAAAGGGTTGCCCCCCGCCATCGCCATCGAGCAGAAGGTGAACACCCGCAACCCCCGCTCCACAGTGGGCACCGCTACGGAGATTTACGACTATATGCGGCTGCTTTTTGGGCGCATCGGACATACTTTCTCGCCGGAAAGCGGGGTGGAGGTGAAGAAACATTCTGCCGACAGCGTGGTGGATGCTGCCAAAGGTTATCCTGAAGGCACCCGCGTGGCGGTGGCAGCCAGAATTTTCATGCCCGAAAAACGCCGCTTTGCCACTCAGCTCGATGTGTATCTCAAAGCCGGATTCACACGCCTCGTCACTCCCGCAGGTGAGTTTGTGCAGATTGCCGACTTGCTGTCCGATGAGGCTAACTTGCCGGAATCGGCCGATGGTTATCTCCTGTTGGTTGACCGCCTCGCCGTGGCATATCAGGGCGATGAGCTGAGCCGGTTGGCCGACTCGTTGGAGACGGCTTTTTTCGAAGGCCACGGGGCGGCTTCGCTGCTTGTGTGGAGCGGGAACGAGGTGGTTGTCCATGAGTTTTCCAACAGGTTTGAGGCCGATGGCATCACTTTTGTGGAGCCCACCGAGCAGATGTTTAACTTCAACAACCCCTACGGGGCGTGCCCAAGATGCGAGGGACTTGGCCGCGTGCATGGCATTGACGAGCGGCTCGTGGTGCCCGATCCGCAGCGGTCGGTGTTTGACGGTGCAGTGATGTGCTGGCGCGGCGAAAAGATGGGACTTTGGCGCGAGGAACTGATAGCCAAGGCTTCCTCTCTCGATTTTCCTATTCATCGCCCCTACGCCGAGCTGACGCAGGAGGAAAAAGATATTTTGTGGCACGGCAAAGGGTCGTGGCAGGGTATTGACGGATTTTTCCGGATGGTGGAAAGCCAGCAGCACAAGGTGCAGTATCGCGTGATGCTGGCCCGCTACCGTGGCCGCACGGTGTGCCCTGTATGTCATGGCACCCGGCTTCGTCACGATGCGCTGTGGGTGAAAGTGGGCGGTAAGAATATCGCCGAGCTCGCCGATATGCCTATCAGCGAGTTGGCGCCATGGTTTGACTCTCTTGAGCTCAATCCCACCGATGCCGCCATTGCCGGGCGCCTGCTTGTGGAGATTCGCAACCGCGTGGGTTTTCTCAAGGATGTGGGGCTGGGGTATCTTACTCTCAGCCGTTTGAGCAACAGCTTGTCGGGTGGCGAAAGCCAGCGCATCAATCTTGCCACATCGCTCGGCAGCTCGCTCGTGGGGTCGCTCTATATTCTTGATGAGCCGAGCATAGGGCTTCATTCCCGCGACACTGACAGGCTCGTGTCGGTGCTCCGCAGGCTTCAGCAGCTCGGCAACACTGTGGTGGTGGTGGAGCATGATGAGGATATAATGCGCTCTGCCGACTGGATTATCGATGTTGGCCCCGATGCGGGAAGTCACGGCGGCGAGATTGTGTTTCAAGGCTCCATCGCCGACCTTGAAGGTGATCAACACAGCTATACTGCAGGCTATCTCACCCATAAGCTTCAGATTCCTGTGCCCACCTCGCGCAGAAAATGGCGCGATTATATAGAGGTGCAGGGAGCGAGGGAGCACAATCTCAAGAATATCGATGTGAAATTTCCGCTCAATGTGCTGACGGTGGTCACCGGTGTGAGCGGCTCGGGCAAATCCACCCTGGTGAGAGATGTGCTTTACAGAGCGTTGATGCGCCATTTCGACAATCCTTGCGACGCCCCCGGACTGCACAAGGCGATAACCGGTGATCTGCACCGTTTGTCGGGCGTGGAGTTTGTGGACCAGAACCCTATCGGAAAATCCTCGCGCAGCAATCCGGCCACCTATGTCAAGGCATATGATGAGATCCGCAAACTGTTTGCCGACCAGCAGGGTGCCAAGCAGATGGGGTTCGGCCCCGGATATTTCTCGTTCAACACAGAGGGCGGACGCTGCGAGGCATGCAAGGGTGAGGGCACAATCACCATTGAGATGCAGTTCATGGCCGACATCACTATTGAGTGTGAGGAGTGCCACGGTCAGCGGTTCAAGCGCGATGTGCTTGAAATCACTTACCGCGGCAAAAATATCAGCGATGTGCTCAACATGACCGTCAACGAAGCAATACAATTTTTCTCCGAAGCCGACGGCGCAGCGGAGCGGCGCATCGTGAACCGCCTCCGCCCGCTTCAGCAGGTGGGACTCGGATATGTCAAGCTCGGACAGAGCTCCTCAACATTGTCAGGAGGCGAAAACCAGCGCGTGAAGTTGGCCTACTACCTGTCGATGGAACACTCCCAACCCACCATGTTTATATTCGACGAGCCCACCACCGGACTCCATTTCCACGACATCAATGTGCTGATGGAGGCCTTCAACCGTCTTGTGGCACAGGGACACACCCTGATTATAATCGAGCATAATCTTGATGTGATAAAGTGTGCCGACCATCTGATCGACATAGGCCCCGAGGGTGGCGAAGCCGGCGGGCAGCTTGTGGCGCAAGGCACACCCGAGGAGGTGGCCCGATCCGCTGCCAGCCACACTGCCGAATATCTACGCCCGAAGCTCGGCATGTAAAGATTTTTTCTTAACTTTGCACCCATAACCCAGTTTTCCCAACACATCGTTATGCAAGAAAAAATTATAATTCTTGATTTCGGTTCGCAAACCACCCAGCTTATCGGCCGGCGCGTGCGCGAGCTGAATATGTATTGCGAGATTCTGCCTTACAACAAAATGCCGCTTGACGACCCGTCGGTGATTGGTGTGATATTGAGCGGCTCACCATTCTCGGTGTATGACCAAAAGGCATTCTCCATCAACCTCGACACCATCCGTGGCCGCTATCCGATATTGGGCATCTGCTATGGTGCACAGTTCATGGCCTATACCAACGGCGGCTCAGTGGAGCCGGCCGACACCCGCGAATATGGCCGCGCACGTTTGCAGTGGATTGACGAAACCAACCCGCTGATGAACGGCATCGCTCCCGGTTCGCAGGTGTGGATGAGCCATGGCGACACCATCACGGCTTTGCCCGAAGCGTTCAAAATCATCGCATCAACCGAAAAAGTGCCTGTGGCTGCATATCAAGCCGATGGCGAAAAGCTGTGGGGCGTGCAGTTCCACCCCGAAGTGTTCCACTCCGAGTGTGGCATGCAGTTGTTGCGCAACTTTGTGGTGGATATTTGCGGCGGCAAGCAGGATTGGAGTGCAGCATCGTTCATCCAGTCCACCGTGGAGCAGCTTCGCGAGCAGCTTGGCGATGACAAAGTGGTGCTCGGCCTGAGCGGCGGCGTGGATAGCTCCGTGGCGGCTGTGCTTCTCAACAAAGCCATCGGCAAAAATCTCACATGCATATTTGTGGATCACGGAATGCTTCGTAAAAACGAGTTCCAGGATGTGCTCCGCGACTATGAATGCCTTGGCCTCAATGTGATAGGCGTGGATGCTTCCGCCAAATTCTTCAGCGAGCTCGCCGGTGTCACCGACCCGGAAAAGAAACGAAAGATCATCGGCAAAGGGTTCATCGAAGTGTTTGACGAGGAAGCCCACAAGCTTAAAGATGTGAAATGGCTCGGGCAGGGCACCATCTACCCCGACTGCATTGAATCACTCTCCATTACCGGAACCACCATCAAGAGCCACCACAATGTGGGAGGTCTCCCTGAAAAGATGAACCTCAAGCTCTGTGAGCCACTCCGCCTGCTGTTCAAGGACGAAGTGCGTGCCGTTGGCCGCGAGCTCGGTATGCCCGAACATCTCATATCCCGCCATCCGTTCCCCGGTCCCGGTTTGGCCGTGCGTATCCTTGGCGACATCACCCCTGAAAAAGTGCGCATCCTTCAGGAAGCCGACCATATCTTCATCCAGGGCCTCCGTGACCACAATCTGTACAATCAGGTGTGGCAGGCCGGAGTGATTCTGCTCCCCGTGCAGAGCGTGGGAGTGATGGGCGATGAGCGCACCTATGAGCGCGCCGTGGCATTGCGTGCCGTAACCTCCACCGATGCAATGACCGCCGACTGGGCTCATCTCCCATACGAATTTCTTGCCGAAGTGTCCAACAAAATCATCAACTCTGTGCGAGGGGTCAACCGCGTGACCTACGACATCTCCTCCAAGCCGCCAGCCACCATCGAGTGGGAATAACCAAGGCGCATTCTCAATCAATATATTAGTCACTCTTGCTTGCAGGGGTGACTTTTTTATTGCGTTCTTAAAAATCGGGCAAATTAATCAACCATGCGAATTTAAAACTCTGTATCTGACCATAAAACACGTTTGTCACTAAAATATCATTCAAGTCCTTGGTTGTTTTACAAAAATTTTCTTATTTTTGCGGTGCTTAACGCACTATTGCGCTAAGTCCTACATATTGAAAGCGTTTCGCACTTTCTTACAGTGAATCTGGACAATTCGTTGGCAATAGAAAGCATGGACGCTCTTCTTAGGTGTGGCCTTATGTATCACTACATATCGACTGCCTAAGTGTGAGCATATATGACTATGTTGCCAAGGCAGTCCAGAGCCTACTGTAATAGTCGAACAAGGCTCACACTTTCTTTTTGTAGTGTTATTATAGTGTATAAAAAATCAATCAATACGCGATTCCTGAGCCTTGTCTCGCAACAAACTAATAATTATCATATTATGAAAAAATTATTGTTTTGCTTGTGTGCAATGGCAATGTCTCTGGCAACCTTTGCTCAAAAGGGAGAATCAAGAGTGGGGCTAAACCTCAACGTTTCGCCCTGCATGGAGAGCGGTGCTTCGCTTACAAACTTCGGTTTGGCGGCTAAGTACCAGTACGGATTAACCGACCATTTCCGCTTAGAGGGCGTAATTGGCTACGACTTCAAGGCTAAAGGCGTTGGCGTGTTTGAGGTAGGCGCAAATGTTCACTATCTCTTCAAAATCGGCGAGAAGATGAAGATCTATCCCATTGCTGGAATTGGCTATGCCAATGTCAGCGGAATTGTGTCCTTTGATGAGGCTGAATATAACGCAGCAAAGGACAACTACAACGCAGCAAAGGACAACTACAACAAATTCTATGGTCAGGCTACAGGCTCATACGATGATGAAGACGATGAGATTGATGGCAAAAGCCTAAGCAAAAGCCAAAGCAAATTCTACTACAACCTTGGCGCAGGTTTTGAGTATGATTTCACCAATCGTCTAAGTGCATCTGTTGAGCTGAAATGGCAAGGAATGAAGTGGTTTAACCGCCTGCCTATCTCTATCGGTGTATCATACAAATTCTAAAGAAGCCATATTATGAAAAAGTATATACAAACCTTGGCTACAATGCTGTTTGTAGCCGCTATCTCACTCGGCTTCACATCATGTAGCAACGACGATGACGAACCGGGCGGTGACTTTTCCAATGAAAGTCTGACTGTCAATGGTCAGAAATGGGATGCCGGCTCCACCGTTCCTAACTACGATGAATCAGGCTTTTATTATATTGGTGTCTCAGAAAGTGGTGTCATGCACACCATTGCATGTTACGAAGACCTTACGGTGTATGAAGTAGGCGACGAAGTAACTCCCAATTATCTACTGCTTGGCACCGAAAACGCCGAATATTCTTATATGGACGGAGAGGTAACTATTGTTAATAAATCAGGAGAAAATGTCACATTGAAGTTTGACAACTACACTGTAGCCTATACTGGACTATATATTTCTGCTCTTGGAGATGGCCGCGGCCCTGATATTGCCAATGCCAATACTCTTGCAATAAATGGCACTGTGACATTTATATATCACACATTGCCTGACTGATATTCATTATACGACCGAATCAGACACTTACCACGCTGTAGGTGTCTGATTTTTTGTCTCCAGTAAATGTCACCAGACTTCCAAGCCAATGACGCAACTGCTTAAACCTTAATCTCATACATATAATGTCATTAATCGAGTGGGAATAAATCTGTGCCATTGATAGTTAGCGAAAATTCAGATTAATCTATTTCATTTCAGTAGGTTAAATGATTTTGAGCTGACAGTCAAGAATGTAAAATTTCAACCAGAAATCAAAAAATGTACCCTAAAAATGTACCAAACTTTAGGGTACAATTTGTCGTTTAATATAAAAGATTTAACTTTGTAATTGAATAAGTAAATCACGATGCAACTTATAAATGACAACATACAAAAGTTGTTTGCCTTATGCAGAAAACATAAGGTTGGCAAATTGTATGCTTTTGGTTCTATCCTGACACCTCGTTTTAACAAGGACAGTGATGTAGATATTCTTGTAAACTTCAATTCGGAGATAGACCACAATAACTATGCTGACAATTTTATTGATTTATACAATGCGTTAAAATCGTTGTTTGGCAGAAATGTTGACTTAGTTGATGAAACTACTGTAAAAAATCCATACTTCAAGGAAGAACTTGAAGAGACCAAATATTTGATTTATGGATAGGAAACTGCAAAAATATCTCACTGACATACTTTCTTCAATTTTGGAGATAGAATCATTCATGGTTGACCGCCCCAAAGAGTATGCTACCTTCTGCAATGACACACTTTTTCGCAGAGGAGTTGAACGGAATATTGAAATTATGGGTGAGGCGATGAATCAAGTTTTGAAACTCAATCCAAATATTTCTATAACGGCTGCAAGGAAAGTGGTTGATACCCGTAATTTTGTTATTCACGCCTATGACTCTTTGAAACCAGACATTTTGTGGGGTATTGTCGTTAATCACATGCCATTACTAAAAAGCGAAGTTGAGGGTCTATTAAAAATTGATTAATCTGAAGCCGTTGAAAATTATCCTAAATTCCAAAGTATTAGCCTCAACCAGTTTTAGAAGATTGTACCCTAAAATTGTACCCCATTAATAGTGGATATGATTCATATATTTGATTATCAATATTTTATGCTAGTGGATGGGAGTGATTCCTAAGATAATTAAGCTTATTTAGCTACATAACAAACAGCCGTTTATGTTCTTAGTAAAGAAACGTAAACGGCTGTTTGCAGTTTCCTTTCTCAACAATGGTGTCTAATTATTGCTGTTTGGCGTACAGGAGTGATTGGATCTCCAAACGGATTCAGTGGAGTACCGGGAAATTAGGAGAGGCGGGAGAGCTGCCTGGGGTCGCCGACTAACCAGAGCACATCGCCTACGGCAAATCGTGTGGAGGCATCGGGGGTGAAGAATTCGCCGTTGCGCGCTATGCTCACCAGCAGAGCCTGATACTGGTTCCGGATTCCCGATTCGGCCACGCTCTTGTTAATCATGGGCGATTTGTCGCTCAGTTCCACCGAGGTGAGCTTGATGTCGTTTGGCGACACTGTGGATTCGTTCCCACTCATTTCGGGGGCTTCCACCACGGGCAGCAGCGTTTGTATCTGTTCATCAGTACCTATCACTCCCAATGTGTCGCCCGGAAATATGCGCACCTCGCTGCCTGGCACCGGGATGGCATGGTTGCCACGCTGGATTGAAGCCACGCTCACGCCATAGCGTTGGCGCAGGCCGGAGTCGCGAAGCCGTTCGCCTACAAACGGGCACCCCTGTCCAACCGACATGAAGGCGAGATGGAGATCGGCCACCACATTGTTGTTACGTCCCGACCGTCTGAGTTCGCGCTCGTTGAGGTTGTCGATAAATCGCTGCTCGATGTTGCGCAGGTGCAGGCGGATGCGGTTGCTGAGCAGCAGGGCTATAAGCACAAACACTGCCACGCCGCACACAAACGCTGTGCTCCACGAATACAAGCTTTTTAGTTCATACACTATGAATCCCAGTGCAAGCACAAGCCTGAACAGGGTCATGACCACCAGCGGCACTCGCGAACGGGAATTGGCATTTTTCAGCTTCCGTCGCTCGTAGGTTTTGGTTGCCGGAATGGCGAGCGCAAACAGAAACGGCGACATGGCTGTGAGGGTGACAACGGCGCATATAAGCCTGCCCCATCCGGAGCTCATCCGGGTGAGCAGCGGCAGAAGCCAGCCCTTGCTTATCAGTACAATAGCTATCAGTATGGCGGCATAGATCAATATCCGCCACACATAGCGGCGAAGCACCGATTTCCACAAGCTTGCCGTGGCGGCTTCTGTGCCCGCCTGGGTGGAGTAGCGGTTGATGAGGAATTGCAGATTGCGCGGCAGCATTTTTGCCACAATGTTGTAGGCCGGGTCGGCCATCCTTATGAAGTAGGGGGTGGTGAATGTGGTGAGTACCGACACAGCCACCACTATCGGATAGATGGTGGCATCGAGCACTCCAAGGCTCATGCCGAGGGTGGCGATGATGAATGCGAACTCACCAATCTGAGTCAATGAGAATCCCGACTCCATGGCCACTTTGAGCGATTGTCCGGTGACAAGCATGCCGAATGTGCCGAACAGTATCATGCCCACTATCACCACGCCCGACAGAAGCAGTATCGGCCCCGCGTAGGTGACTATCACTTCGGGGTTGACCATCATGCCCACAGATATGAAGAACACCGAGCCGAAAAGGTCCTTGACCGGCATTGTGACTTTTTCAATCCTTTCGGCAAAACTGGTGCCCGCTATTATCGAACCCATCACAAACGCTCCGAGCGCAAGTGAGAATCCGCACATCGCCGACACTACGGCCATCCCCAGACAAAGCCCCATTGACACTATCACGAGAGTTTCGGAATTGAGATACCCCCGGATGCTGTTGAGCAGGCTCGGAAGCACAAACACTCCCACCAGAAACCATATCACGAGGAAAAACACCAGCTTGCTGATGCTGTAGAGCATCTCTCCGCCGGCCACCGAGTTGTTCACCGCTATCGACGACAGAATCACCATCATCACCACCGCAAAAAGGTCTTCGACTATCAGCACGGCAAACACCAGCGAGGCAAATTTTTTGTGCTGGATGCCGAGGTCGTTGAACGCCTTGATGATGATGGTGGTGGATGACATGCTCAACATTCCGCCCAAAAACAAGCAGTTGATGTTGCTGAACCCGAGCACATGGCCTATGGCAAACCCCGCGCACATCATTCCGCCCATGATTATCAGCGCGGTGACAACGGCCGAGCCTCCGGCGTTGAGCAGCTTCTTGAACGAGAACTCCAGTCCGAGCGAGAACAGAAGCACTATGATACCGATCTGTGCCCAGAAGTCGATGTTGCTCTCGGTGGTGACCGATGGCAGATAGGTGAAATGCGGGCTGGCCAGAAATCCGGCAACAATGTAGCCAAGCACCACAGGCTGCTTGATCCATTTGAAAAACACTGTGGTGAACGCGCCCAATATCAGTATGAACGCGAGGTCGGATATCAGGCTTTCTATGCTTAGGGCAGCAGTGGCGGTGGCGAGTATCATATTGAAACCTGTGTGGCCAAAGATATTGAATCAGTGGGATTGAGTTCGCGGAGCTCAGCAAACAGATGGATATAGTCGGTGTTCTCCTTCACCAGCACCACAAGGTTGAGCCTTGTGCTCGGGTCCTTGAAATCATACTCCACATACACATTTATCAAATGCACTCTGAATCTCTTCAGTGCCCGGCGGTAGCCGTTGATGTCGCGCACCACACCATCCACTTTTATGCGGATAATGCGGGTTTCGACGCCCACATGCACCTTGTGCTCTATCTGCTCCAAAAGCAGCAGCACCACAAGGATAAGCACTGTGGATACTATCGATACGGCATACATCCCCACGCCTACGGCCATGCCGATGGCGGCCACAATCCATATTCCGGCGGCAGTGGTAAGTCCGCGCACCGACCCTTTCATCTGGATTATGGCTCCGGCACCGAGAAAACCGATGCCGGTCACCACCTGCGCCGCTATTCGTCCGGGGTCACCGTTCTTCAGGCCAAGATACTCCTGCGGCACATATATGCTCAGAATCATGGCGAGGGTGGCACCCATCGATATCAGGGCGAAGGTGCGTATCCCCGCTATCTGGCCTTTGCGTTTGCGCTCCCACCCCACCATGCTTCCGAGCAGCATGCTCAGGAACAGCTTGAACACCGACGATGTGGTGGTGACTTCAACGCTGTTGACGGCGGTGAGAAATTCATCAAACATCGCTGGCCGGGATTATTTCAAAGTGAAGTGACGCGATGCAAGACGGAAGTTGTCGGCAAACAGTTCCACGGTGTAGTCGCCGGGGGTGAGGGCGGTGTTCACATCCCAATAGATGTGGATGCCGGAAATTTCCTCGCCGGAGTATTCTATCACCTTTTTGGCGGTGCAGGGGAGCGAGCCGCCTTCAAATGTGAAGCTGCCTGCATTGCCGAGCAGCGATCCTTCGGGCGACACAATGCGCAGATATATTGTTTTGGCTCCCACAGGGGTGCTGTTGTTCTGCGGGATGGTGAACGACACCATCAGCTGACGGGCCTTGGCCACTTTTTTCTCTGTTTTCCCTTTCTTGTTGAGTGCGGTGAGCGACACGCCGGTCACATTGAGCTTCTCGGCGAGGGTCATCCTCTCGTTGAGATGCTCGTTCTTGCGGCTCACTTCCTGCACCTGGCTCGACAGGGCCTGATTCTCATTGCGGATCTCTTCGTTCTCGCTGCGCAGTCCGGCGTTCTCCTTGCTCAGGGAGTCCACCTGGGCTATGTAGTGTTTGAGCAGACCGCGCAGGGTAGCAATCTCGCCTTCAAGCTGACGCACACGCTCGCGGCTTTTTTTCTTCTCCGAGTTCAGCTCCTTGATCAGCTCCTCCACCTTCTGCTTGGCGGCTGTGTATTTGGCCATGATGGTGTCGTTGGCCACCTGGGTGGCCTGATTCTCGTACATGGCAAACTCCTTGTTGATGGCAGCGAACTCATTGCTCAGCGACAGTTGCTCGTTGGTGAGCTGCAGCTGCTCGTTCTCGGCCTGAGCCACATCCACCTGCTTTTTAAGCGATGTCACCTGTATCACGCTGAAAGCTATGGCTATGACGAGCAGGGCCACAGCTGCTATTGTTATCCACAGAAATAGTTTGTTCTTGTCCTTCATTGCTATACGTTATTGAGGATTTGCAATCTTACATTCCGCGACCGTGGCAGTTCTTGAATTTCTTGCCGCTTCCGCAGGGACACGGGTCGTTTCGGCCTACTCTCGGGCCGTTCACCACAGGTGCGGGACGCTGTTTTTCGCCCTGGGGAGCACTGGCGGCGGCGCGGGTTGCGTTCTCGCCGGGAAGTGCTTCCTTTGAAGCCTGATATTTGGAATAGTCATTCTTGCGCTCGGGCATGGCTCGTTGAACTTCGGGCTGCTTGGGAGCTTCCTGATTGTCAGGACGCTGAGGGATATACACCTGACCGCGCATGAGTGCCGACACTACCTTGGTGTTGAGGTTGTTGAGCATATTCTCGAACAAGTGGAACGACTCTACCTTGTAGATTACCAGCGGATCCTTCTGCTCGTAGGAAGCGTTCTGCACCGACTGACGCAGCTGGTCAAGCTCGCGCAGGTGCTCTTTCCAAAGCTCGTCGATGGTCACGAGCAATATACCTTTGTGCCACTCCTTGACAATGTTGCGGCTGTGGCTGTCGTATGCCTCCTGGAGGTTGATGCGCAGCTGGAACACACGCTTGCCATCGGTGATTGGCACGATAATCATGGGCGGGAAATTCTCCTGAAGCAGGCAACGCTCAATCACCGGGAAGGTCACATCTACAATTCTCTGGCTCTTGCGCTCGAACGCTTCTATGGCGGCGGTGTGAATGGTGTCGATAATCTCCTCCTTGTCCATATTGCGCCATTCGCTTTCGGTGAACGGAGCCTCGATAGTGAGCACGCGCATCAGCTCAAGACACATGTCATCGAAATCAGCCGGCGCGGAATAGGTGTTCACCAGATTCTCGATATAGTCGTAGAACATGTTGGCGATATCGATGCCTATACGCTCACCCACCAGTGCGTGATGGCGGCGCGCATATATATAGGTGCGCTGCTTGTTCATCACATCGTCATACTCCAGCAGGCGTTTGCGGATGCCGAAGTTGTTCTCTTCCACGCGTTTCTGGGCGTTTTCGATGGCTTTGGTCACCATCTTCGACTCTATCACCTCGCCCTCTTTCAGGCCGAGGGAGTCGAGCATCTTCATCACACGGTCGCTGGCGAAGATACGCATCAGCTGATCCTCAAACGACACATAGAACACTGACGAACCCGGATCGCCCTGACGGCCGGAACGGCCTCGCAGCTGACGGTCAACACGGCGGCTCTCATGGCGTTCGGTGCCGATGATGGCCAAACCGCCGGCGTCCTTCACCTCGGAGGGAAGCTTGATGTCGGTACCACGACCGGCCATGTTGGTGGCGATGGTCACTGTGCCGGGACGGCCTGCGAGGGCCACAATCTCAGCCTCTTTTTGGTGCAGCTTGGCATTGAGCACATTGTGTGGTATATGGCGCATGGTCAACATTCGGCTCAGTAGCTCGGAAATCTCCACCGAGGTGGTGCCCACGAGCACCGGGCGTCCTTTTGACACAAGGTCCTGAATCTCATCTATCACTGCGGCATACTTCTCCTTCTTGGTCTTGTACACGCGGTCGGGCATATCTATACGTGCCACAGGGCGGTTGGTGGGGATGGTCACCACATCGAGCTTGTAGATGTCCCAGAGCTCGCCTGCCTCTGTTTCGGCTGTACCGGTCATACCGGCCAGCTTGTGATACATGCGGAAATAGTTCTGCAAAGTGATGGTGGCGAATGTTTGGGTGGCAGCTTCCACTTTCACGCCTTCCTTGGCCTCGATGGCCTGATGGAGACCGTCGGAGTAGCGTCGGCCTTCCATGATACGGCCAGTCTGCTCATCCACAATCTTGATTTTGTTGTCGTCAATCACATACTCCACATCCTTTTCAAACAGGGTGTAGGCTTTGAGCAGCTGGGCCACGGTGTGCACCCTCTCGGCCTTGATGGCATACTCCTGCATAAGCTCATCCTTGCGCTGGCGGCGTTCGTCGGGGTCGGTGATATGTTCGGTTTCGCTCATAAGGGTGGCTATGTCGGGGAGCACGAAGAATTGCGGATCCTCCACATTGCCGGTGAGGGCATCGATACCTTTGTCGGTCAGATCCACGGAGCGGTTCTTCTCGTCAATCACGAAATAGAGCGGCTCTGTGGCCTTGGGCATCTCGCGGGCATTGTCCTGAAGGTAGTATGCCTCGGTTTCGAGCATGATGTTTTTCATACCCTCCTGCGACAGGAAGCGTATCAAAGCGCTGTTTTTGGGCAAACCCTTGTAGGCGCGGAACAGCGCGAGGGCACCTTCTTTCTTCACATTCTTGTCATCGCTGGCCAATTTTGTCTTGGCTTCGGTGAGCAGCTGGGTCACAAGGCGGCGCTGCTGGTTCACCACATTCTGCACATTCGACTTGTACTGGTCGAAAAGCTGGTCATCGCCCTGTGGCACCGGACCGGAAATAATCAAAGGTGTACGGGCATCGTCGATAAGCACCGAGTCCACCTCATCGACAATAGCATAGTAATGCTTGCGCTGCACCATGTCGGCGGGCGACATGGCCATGTTGTCGCGCAGATAGTCGAAGCCAAATTCGTTGTTGGTGCCGAATGTGATGTCGCAGTTGTAGGCTCTGCGGCGTTCGGGAGTGTTGGGCTGGTGCTTGTCGATGCAGTCCACGCTTGAGCCGTGGAACATATACAGCGGACCCATCCATTCCGAGTCACGTTTGGACAGATAGTCATTGACCGTCACCACATGCACTCCGCGGCCCGACAGCGAGCGCAGGAACACCGGCAGGGTGGCCACAAGGGTTTTACCTTCACCGGTGGCCATCTCGGCAATCTTGCCCTGATGGAGCACCACGCCACCAATCAGCTGCACATCATAGTGCACCATATCCCACTTTATCTCGTTGCCGCCGGCCATCCAATGGTTCTTGTACAGAGCCTTGTCGCCTTCGATGCTCACGAAATCCTTGCCTGCGGCGGCCAGATCGCGGTCCATCTGTGTGGCTGTCACTTCCACCACCTCGTTGGCGGCGAAGCGAGCCGCAGTTTCGCGGAGGGCTGCAAACACGGTGGGCAGATGCTCGTTGAGCTTATTCTCTATGATGTCGAGGATATTCTTTTCGTGGCGGTCAATATCGTCCCACAGCTCCTGACGCTGGTCAAACGGGAGTGATTCGATTTTCTCCTTGGTTGATGCAATGGCCTGCTCATCTTCGCTGATGGCGTTTTTGATGTCGGTGCGAACTGCGGTGATGGCATTGCGGAGCTCATCGTTGCTGAGCCCCTGCATCTGGGGACCGAGAGCCTTGATTTTGTTCACTATTGGCTGGATCTCCTTGAGGTCGCGCTGCGACTTGTTGCCGAATATTTTGCTTAAAAAACTGTTGAAAGACATGTATGTGGTTGTGTTTTAATTTCTTAATGATGTGTTAAATGGTAACCCCGGTGGAGGCTACCTGAAAAATCAAATGCAAAGATACGATTTTTTGGTTGATTAAGGTTCTTTAAACCTCCAAAATCACAATAGTAAATGGGTGTGGGTGGCTGCGTTGGGCGACCGCACTCTTATCAATCTGCATATTGAAGGGCACACAGCGCGGGCATCCACCGGCTCTGTCTCCACTTTGGAGGCCACGCCTGGAGCCATCATCAGCAGCGGATAGCTGGCTGAACTTGCGCGTTTCACCACATTGGGGGTGGTGGAGCCGCTGGGATCTTCGATCACCTCCCATCCGGGGTTGATCTCTATCGCCACATCGCCGGAGTGGGCCAGTACGGTGTTGCGTTTCAACGCCTCGGGGCGGTCGCCGGCTCTTGCGGCGGTCACATCCTCGATGCTGTAGGTGGAGCTCACTCCCTCCATCCGTCCAAGGAAGTCGGCTGCCTCGGCGCGAAGGTCGGACAGGTTCAGCTCTTTCTCTTTGATCAGATTGTGGTTGAGGTAGAAATGATTATTGAAATATCCTGACACCCAGTCGCCGTTGCCGTGCACAGCCATGAGATACATGTTGAGCAGCGACATTGCACGGCGGGCGGAGAACTGTCCGTAGGGCACGCCCCATTTCTCCTCGTCTCTGCGCGATGATGGTGGCGCGGGCACTCCTGCCATCCACACCACACTGTTCTGTCCCCCGGCGGTGCTCTCCACCAGGTTGAGCAGCTTGGTAATCTCGCGGTCAAGACGCAGATAGCTGTCCATCAGCTCCATTCTTGTGTCGGAGCTGCCCGAGTGCACATACGGGGCCACAGTATATACCACATTGAGCATATCCATCCCCGGATTGCGTCCCATATTGAGCGTGGTGAGCAGGTCGCTCGCCATTGCTGTCACTTCGCCATTACCTTTGGGGCTAAGTTTCAGCTTCTTGTAACCATCTGGATCGGAGCGGCGGAATGTGTATTTGAACGATGGCTGCGTGCACCCTATTGCCGGGCCGTAGGCTGACGACGGCAGGAGGGGAGTCCACACCATAGTGTCGATTCTTCCCGACAGCGGTGTCTTGTAGTTGCGCACCGTCACAGCGCGGGGCACATCGGTGTAGTAGGTGGTAGTGGCCCAATGGCCGTTGGCGTTGTTGATCCAGAAAGCTGAGTTTCCTGCATGGCCTGCGGTGATGATAGCTTCATGGCTGTTGGGAGCCACAGAGGTCACCACACCTTGGGCATCCATCCGAATCTCGTCGGCCAGAGTGCTCACCTTTATATTCTTCGGCGAGAGAGTCTCGTCGGTGAAATTTCCTATTTTGGAAGCGTCAAACAGTATATGCTGTCCGCGCTTGGTGGACGGTTCATACACATAGCTGCCGCTGATGCCGTTCACCTGAGGGGCTGCCCCGGTGTAGAGCATGGCGGTGGCCGATGCTGCGTCCATGTTGGGCCCGTAGTCCAGCGAGGTGATATTCACCCCCTGGTCCATAAGCTTTTTCAATCCGCCGTTGCCGAAATAGCTCCGCAGCAGCTGCAGCATATTGTAGTCCAGCCCTTCCACGGTTATCCCCACCACAAGGCGCGGGCGCGGCAATGGCTGCTGTCCGGTGGCCGCTGTGGCTATCATGGCCGTCAGCAGCAGGGCGGTGAGGCGCGATATGTTATGCTTTTGTGCCAATATTGATGATGATATAGGTTACGGCTCGTGTGGCATCGGCCAGCAGCAGCGGGCCAAATGCTGCATTACCGCTCTGGATGCCAAACACCCATGTGGCGGCAAACGACACTATCGCACACAGATTGAGCCATTGATATATATATAATGCGTTTCTTCCTTTTTTGTTCCATAAAAGTGCGGGCACCAGCATACACAGCGGATTAATCCACAGTATGAGATAGTTGGGCGAGGTGGCTTCATGCTCCGACACCAGCACCAGAAATGCTATCACCAATCCGGTGACGCCCAGCAGGGTGTAGAATATGGCGTCGAGCCAGCGGCTGAGGTGGCCGGAGCGGATGTTGCGCCATGATATCCACATCACCAGCGCCATCAGCACCACGCTCCAGAAAATTGGTGTGGCGTACCATGGCGTGGGAGAGAGCACAGTGCCTTCCGCGCTGCCGGGGGTGAGAATGTTGGTTTGGGTGACCAGCGGCATGGCTCTGCCGCACGAATCGGTGATGGTGGCCGATGCCGCCATCTCCATGAGGCTCTGCGGCGCGAACATCTGCTCGCGGTTGGTGATTGGAAAATCTATCCCGGAGCCGAGAGCGAGGTCGATGCCGAACTGATACCACGGATAGTTGCGGTGGTAGCGGCGCATCACGGCGCGCCAGGTGTCACCCTCGGCGGCTGCCGCAGGTGTGCCGAAATTGATTTCGCTGCCGAGCACCGATTCAATCAACGCCATGGGGCGAGTGGCGCAGTTGTTGCGCACATAGTTGTAGCGGTACACACGGTTTTGCGGAGTACAGTTCTCCATCACCAGCTCCATCACCCGTATGGCTTGCTGAGGTGTGAGGTTGAGCACCTGCTCGGTCACTCTGCGATGCTCGTGGATATACTGGGCCAGAAACAGGTCGGTGGGGCAAATGCCTGCCATGTAGTCGGTTTCGCCTTTTACGAAGCGATACACGAAGTTGGGCGAGTCAAAGTCAAACAATCCCCAGTTGGCCACCATGTCGCTGCCGGGGAATTTCAGCCGCAGCCCGGTGTGACCTTCCAGCTCATAGATGTCGCATCCCGGCGCACAGGTGAGCAGCGACACCGTAGGTGCCGACAACACACTGTCAGGCTTCTGCCCGAAGGCAGAAGCCGTACACAGTAGCAGTATTGTCAACAGCAGTTGCTTCATTATCACATCACGCCGCGCTCGCGGAGCTTGCACTGCCAGGCCCATGCCGAGCGCATGGTGTCGTCAATGCTCTCCTTGGCAGTCCAGCCAAGCACCTTGTTGGCATGTGTGGGGTCGGCCCACACTTTCTCGATGTCGCCTTCGCGGCGGCCAACAATCTTGTGGGGCACCTTCACCCCGGTGGCACGCTCGAAAGCAGCTATGAGCTCGAGCACCGAAGTGCCGAGGCCGGTGCCGAGGTTGAAGATCTCGATCTTATCCTCGCTCTTGTCGTTGAGCATACGCTCCACAGCTATCACATGAGCCTTGGCGAGGTCCACCACATTGATATAGTCGCGGATGCATGAGCCATCGGGGGTGTTGTAGTCATCGCCAAACACGCTCAGCTCCTTGCGGATGCCCATGGCTGTTTGGGTGAGGTAAGGTATGAGGTTCTGGGGCACGCCGTTGGGCAGCTCGCCGATTTCGGCGGTGGGGTGCGCTCCAACGGGGTTGAAATAGCGCAGTATCACACTCTTGATGGGAGCACCGGAGCGCACCACATCGGTTATTATCTCCTCGCTGATCTGCTTGGTGTTGCCGTATGGTGAGGTGGCGGGTTTGATGGGGGTGTTCTCGGTCACGGGGTTGTGGTCGGGTTCGCCATACACTGTGCACGAGGAGGAGAACACAATCCCTTTCACATCGTATTCGGGCATGATTTCAAGCAGATTGAGCAGCGTGCCGAGATTGTTGCGGTAGTACAGGATAGGTTTGTGCATCGATTCGCCCACAGCCTTGCTTGCTGCGAAATTAATGATTCCCTTGATGCCGGGATAATCTTTCATCAGCTTGCGGAGCGCGGCAATGTCAGTACAGTCGGCCTCCACAAAGTCGGGGCGGATGCCGGTGATGCGTTCTATGCCGTTGAGCACATCAATGTTGCTGTTTGACAAATTGTCGATTATCACCACCGGATAGCCGGCATTCTGAAGCTCTACCACTGTGTGGGAGCCGATATAACCGGTGCCACCGGTTACAAGGATACGAGGTTTTTCCATCGTTTCAAGATATTGGGAGTACTGTTTTCAATTCAATACTACAAAGGTAACGCTTTAATCGCTAACTTGCAACTCTCAATGCCATTCTGTGCTGTTGCGCCGCTTCTGCTCCTCGGTTTCGGGACCCCGCTGCGTTGATGCTAGATGCACATCCACCCCCGATTGGGCGAGGGTGTCGAGAGTGCGCATCAGCTGTGTGCGCTTTCTGTCCTTGTCGTGGTCGCCGAACAGCGACAGCTGACGCTGCCCGGCGCTGATGGTTTTTATGGCCGACACTCCGGCGCGTTTATACCCGTACCCCGGTAGCCATACCTTTTCCAATGCCGCAGCGGCCGCCCGGGCTATCACCATGGTGTCGTTGCTCGGCTCGTCAAGCGTCACCGCCACCACCCCCGTGCGCTGTGGGGCGCGCTCGTGATATGGATTGGTGGTGATGAACACTTCTATATTCACCGCCAGCCGTTTGTAGCGGCGAAGGTGCAACGCCACCGAGGAGGCATATTCCGCCACGCGGGCCGACAGCCCGGCATACTCATATATATCTGAGGCAAATGTGCGCGTGTGGCTCACAGTGTTGTGCACCGACCGGTGGCTCTCCCTGTCAAAACACGTTTTGCCGCGCAGCTCCCGGTGGGTACGCACCACATTCACCGAAAACGCCTGCGCTATATATTTCTCCGGAAACTCCGCAAACTGGGCAGCGTTCACAATCCCGGCATTGGTGATCTTGCGCGTCAGCCTGCGGCCAAGGCCCCACACATCGCGTATGTCGGTCAGCTCCAGACCTTTTTTGATTTTCTCCTCGGTGTCCATCAGACACACACCGCCGTAGCCTCTGTGCTTCTTGGCAAACCGTGCCGCCACCTTGGCCAAGGTTTTAGTGGTGGAGATACCTATCGACACCGGGATTCCGGTGTGGTCAAGCACCTCCGCTCTCACATATTTGCAGAAATCCACCGCTTCCGCTCCATCAAACTCTATATGCAGAAAAGCCTCATCGATGGAGTACACCTCTATATCCTCCACTATCGACCCCACAAGGTGCATCACCTTGGCAGAGATTTCATTGTAGAGACCATGGGTGGCCGGTAGCATCACTATCTTGTGGCGGTTAACGAGATGCTTCACCTTAAACATCGGTATTCCCCTCGTTATCCCCACAGCTTTGGCCTCATTGCTCATCGCCACCGCACATCCTCCGTTGGGGCCGCACACCACCACCGGGCGACCTTTCAGCTCCGGGCGGAGGGTAAGCTCGCACGACACGAAAAAATTGTTGCAGTCCATCAGTGCTATCATACGCTGTGCAAAGATAGCGCGCCTGCGGGCAATTTCCCTGCCCCCTGATGTTAAAAAATCTCTACACCCTCACTGTAGATCCACCTTTCCGAGACCGGTGATTATGGAGTATAGTTTCTTTACCCGTTGTGCCAGCTGCGGCTGGAGCACTGCGGCTGCTTCGGGGTCCACCATCCTGAGGTCGGCATAGCGGTCCTCGCCGTTGATGAAGTTCACAAGTGTGCCGTCGGGCTGTGGATAGTCCACAGTCAAAGGCTCCTTGCCTTGCATTGCGAGGGTGGGGTTGTAGCGGTACAGTTGCCAGTACCCTGCTTTGACAGCCAGCTTCTCCTCCACAATCGAGTGGCTCATGCCGCTGCGGATGCCGTGGTTGATACACGGACAGTAGGCTATCACTATCGACGGCCCGGGATACGCCTCCGCCTCAATCAGCGCGTTGATGGCCTGCTGATAGTTAGCACCGAGTGCTATGGATGCCACATACACATGACCGTATGTCGTCATCATCCTTCCAAGGTCCTTTTTGGTGGTGCGTTTGCCGTCGGCAGCGTATTTCATCACGGCGCCGAGCGGGGTGGCCTTGGAGGTCTGGCCGCCGGTGTTGGAGTAGCACTCGGTGTCCATCACAAGGATGTTGATATTCTCGTTCTGTGCCAGCACATGGTCAAGCCCGGCAAAACCGATGTCGTAGGCCCATCCGTCGCCGCCGATTGCCCACACGCTCTTGGCGGTCAGCATATCGGCCTGCCGCAATATCTGCTTGGCATCGTGGTTGGCGGAGTCGGTGCCGATGGCATCAATCAGCGCTTTGGCGGTGCGCTGCGAACCGGCGGGGGAGTGGAACGCTTTCACCCATGCCGCTGCGGCATCGCGAACCTGCTGCTCCACACTGCTGTCGGCTGCCAGCCGTACAGCACACGCCTTGAGGGCATCTCTGCGATGGTTGACGGCGCACAACATACCAAAACCATATTCGGCATTATCCTCAAACAGCGAGTTGCCCCACGCCGGACCCATTCCATGACGGTCCATGCAGTAGGCGTTGCTCGGATAGTTGGCACCCCATATCGAAGAGCACCCTGTGGCGTTGGCTATCAGCATACGGTTGCCAAACAGCTGGGTGAGCAGCTTCACGTAGGGAGTCTCGCCGCATCCGGCGCACGCTCCCGAGAATTGCAGACACGGTTCGCACAGCTGTGTGCCCGGTATGGTGGTTTTGGGCAGCAGTCTGTCTTTGATGCTCACATGGCTACGCACGTAATCCAACGCCTGCCGCTGTTGCGCCACCTGGGAGGTTCGTGCCACCATCTCCAGCGCATGCCCGGGGCAGATTGTGGCGCACGAAGCACATCCCGTGCAGTCGTCCACATACACCTGTATCCTGAAATGCAACCCCTGCAGCTCCGCTCCATGAGCCGGCTTGGTGTCAAACCCCTCGGGAGCCCCGGCCAGCTCGGCATCGGTGAGAAGATAGGGCCGGATGGCGGCGTGCGGACACACCAGCGAGCATTCCGTACATTCCACACATTTGTCAAAGTGCCATTGCGGCACCTTTATGGCTATACCCCGCTTTTCGTAGGCCGTGGTGCCCATCGGCATCGTGCCGTCGGGAGTGAAGGCAGACACCGGAAGATCATTACCCAACAAATCAAGACATGGACGCGCCACATCCTCTACAAATTTCGGCACTGCTTCCTCCGCGGCTACGCTGCTGTCGGTTGCCGCGGCCCACGAAGCGGGATATGTTATTTCGTTCAATGAGGCTATGGCTTGCTCCACAGCCGCTATGTTGTGGTTCACCACCTCTCCGCCCTCGTGGGCATAGCTTTTAGTTATCGCCTCCTTGAGCAGAGCCAGGCTCTTGCTCTGTGGCATCACCGGCATAAGGTGGAGAAACACTGTTTCCATTATGGTGTTGATGCGGACCCCGAGCTGGCATTGCTCAGCTATCGCGGCTGCATCGATATTGTACATCCGCACTTTCGCAGCTGCTATCCTGCGCTTGAGCCGTGCGGGAAGCTCCCGCTCCATATCGCTCAGGCTCCACGGCGAGTTGAGCACAAATATTCCGCCCTCCTTTATATTCTCCAGCAGCGCGAACCGGTGCACATAGTTGCTCTTGTTGCACGCTATATAGTCGGCATTCTTGATGCGGTAGGCCGACCGTATCGGCTGCGGGCCGAACCTGAGCTGGCTCACCGTGTAGCCGCCCGATTTCTTGGCCGAATATTGAAAATAAGCCTGGGCATAGAGTCCGGTGGCGTTCCCTATCATCGATGCTATCTGGCGGGTGGCACCCACGGTGCCGTCCGACCCCATACCGTAAAATTCGCACTGCACCTCACCCTCGGGAGTGACAAGGAAATGGGTGTCGTCATAATCCAGCGACAGGTGGGTCACATCGTCGTTGATGCCCACAGTGAACTGCTGCTTCGGCTCGGGGCGCATCGCCTCGTCGCACACAGCTTTCACCATCGCCGGGTCAAACTCTTTGCTCGACAATCCGTATCGGCCGCCTATCACCCTGATACTGAGTCCGGCTGTATGAACAGCGGTCACCACATCCTGATACAGCGGCTCGCCCTGGTCTCCCGGCTCTTTGGTGCGGTCAAGCGCAGCTATAGTGCGCACGCTCCCGGGCAGTGCTGCCAGCATGGCGGCGGCGTCAAAAGGCCGGTAAAGACGCACCTTCACCACTCCGCATCTGTACCCCCGGGTGTTGAGATGCTCTATAGTCTGCTCTATCACCTCGCACGACGAGGCCATGCTCACCAACACCACCTCTGCATCCGGGGCACCCACATAGTCAAACAGATGATACTCTCGCCCGGTGGCCTTGGCATAGCGGTCCATAGCCGCCTGCACCACAGCCGGAAATTCGTTGTAGTAGCGGTTGGCGGCCTCGCGGTTCTGGAAATAGACATCCGCATTCTGGGCTGACCCGCGAAGGTCGGGGTGCTCGGGGTTCATGGCTCGGGCGCGGAAAGCCTTCACCTTGTCCCAGTTCACAAGCGGACGGATTGTTTCGTAATCCACCATGTCGATGGTGTCCATCTCGTTGCTCGTGCGCCATCCGTCGAAGAAGTGGAGCACAGGCACCGATCCATCGATAGCTGCCAGATGGGCTATGAATCCCAGATCCTCAGCCTCCTGCACCGAAGCTGAAGCGAGCATGGCGAATCCCGTGGCCCGGCACGCCATCACATCCTGATGGTCGCCGAATATTGACAGCGCATGAGTAGCTATCGACCGCGCTCCCACATGAAACACTCCCGGAAGCAGCTCTCCCGAAATCTTATACATGTTGGGTATCATCAGTAGCAACCCCTGCGAGGCGGTGAATGTGGTGGCTAACGCTCCGGCCGCGAGGGCTCCGTGGGTGGCTCCGGCGGCTCCGAGCTCGCTCTCCATCTCCTTCACCTGCATCGGTGCACCCATGAGGTTGAGTTTCCCGTCTATACCCCATTTGTCGGCGGTGTCGCCCATTGAGGCAACGGGGGTGATGGGGTAGATGGTGGCAATTTCGCTAAGTGAGTATGCTGCATACGCGGCTGCTGTGCATCCGTCGATTATCTGTTTGGCCATAACGGTGTGGATTCGGTTGGTGATAGTGAAAAACTCCGCCGCGCATCAGTGTGACCGATAAAACCGCGGCGGAGTGAGTGTATAAAGAATAAAGATTGCGGGTAGCCTGTAAGGTTAGAACACGTTGAGTGCCATGTCGGTGATCCATATCCAGAGCGGGCAGAACGCTACGAATAGTATCACGCTGAGGGTCAGCGAAGAAGTGCCGGTGGCCACATACACATTGTACTCATCCGAGATAATGATGCCGGAGAATGCCGGGGGAAGGGCACATGCCACAACGAGCATCTTGAGATTCAAGGGATCCATGTGGAACAGCAGTCCTACTACCAGTGCTGCAGCAGGCATGAGGATAAGCTTGAGGATGGAGCCGAGAATGGCCTGCCAGTTGAGCTTGAATGCCACTGCGCTGAGAGTGATGCCGGCTGAGAACACAGCCATGGATGCGTTGGCTTTGGCCATAAGGTTGAATGAAGGCGACAGCCATTCCGGCCATTTCACTCCTACGAGCACCAGCACCACGGCAAGGATAGGAGCCCATGCCACAGGCTGTTCAAGGGCATGGATCACAGGCTTCCATGCACTCTCCTTTTTTGAGCCGGGGGTGCGGCCCTGCTTGTCGAGCGATGCGTTGAGCAGCGACAGACCCACAGGGATGCCGACGGCGTTGACCACGATACCTACTATCGCCACCACAAGAGCCACAGCAGGGGTGGTGCCGAAGATAGGCTCCAGCACTGCAAATCCGAGGAAGCCGATTGTCGGCGAGCCGTTGATAAGCGCGGCTATGGCACCGTCAGCACCGTTGTTCCCCTTGAAGCAGTAGGTGAAGATGAAGTAAACGAGCATGAAGCACGCCATGATCACCACAAGCGATATAAGCGATAGTTTCAGATCGGCGTAGAGCATCTCACGGCTCGACTGTACAATTGACACGAACAATGCTGCCGGCAAAGCGTAGTCAAGTACCACTTTGTTGAATTTTTTGGCATCGTCGCCGCTGAATATACCCTTCTTGCCGGAAATAAATCCTGCGAGCATAATCACCACGATAGGCACGATGGCATACAATAGAATATGACTAATACCCATAATGAATAGTTTTTAACGGGTTAATGATTTTTTGTTATGTGTGTGCCTATACGGTATATTCGATAAGCGGGGTGGGGTTGAGGTAGCCTATGTGGCCGGACTCCTTGCCGGAGTCTGCGCCGAGCTGCACATCGATAAGGGCCGGTTTCTTGGATGCTATAGCCTCTTCGAGAGCCTTCTTGAGATCAGCGGTATTGTCCACGCGGTAGCCGGCGGCACCGAACGCTTCGCCGATGAGGTTGTACTGAGCGTTGATATCCAAAGTGGTGGGCGCGGGTGCGTCGCCTCCGCCAGGGTTCACGCCGATACCGTTGTAGATACCGCCGTTGTTGAACACCACCACTGTCACAGGCAGTTTGTAGCGGCATATAGTAGCGAAATCCATGCCGGAGAATCCGAACGCGGAGTCACCTTCCACAGCCACAACGCTCTTGCCGGTGGACACGGCGGCTCCGATGGCCGACCCCATGCCCATACCCATGATGGACCATGATGCGCAGTCCACACGGTGGCGCGGCAGCGACATATCCACTGAGTCGCGGGTGTCATCGAGGGTATTGGCTCCTTCGTTCACCAGTATCACATCCGGATTGGCTTCAAGCACGGGCTTCACCACCGACAGGGCTGTCCAGTGGTTCATAGGCATGGCGGGGGCTGCTGCTTCCAGACGGGCCCGGAATTTGGTGTTCTTCACCTTGCTCTCGGCCTGGAGCGATGCCAGCCATGCGGGGTCGGCAGCGAGGGTCTTTCCCTTCAGTCCGGTGAGTATCATGTCGAGCGACTGGCCCATATCACCCACCACCGGTGCGGCGATAGGCACATTGCGGTCCATCTCTCTCGGCTCCACATCGAGTTGGATGAATTTCATCTCGGGATTCCATTTGCCTCGTCCGAACGACAGCATCCAGTTGATGCGGGCACCTATCACCATCACCACATCAGCCTTCTCCATGATTGTGGAGCGGCAGCTCAGGGCGCTGTATTCACCGGCATCAGGCATCAGACCCTTGGCCATCGACATGGCGAGATACGGTATCTTGTAGGTTTCAACGAGGGTTTTGATTTTGTCATCCACTTGTGCGTAGGCTGCGCCTTTGCCGAGCAGGATTGCGGGGCGTTTGGCGGCCACAAGGGTCTCCACGGCGCGGTCCACAGCGGCCTGGGTAGGTGCCACGGTGGCATACATATCCACAGGGGTGTAGTAGAGTTTCTCGGCATCTTCGGCATTCATCACCTCGGCGAGCGCGGGGGTGGTCATGTCGATATACACACCGCCGGGACGACCGCTCACGGCGGCACGATATGCGCGGGCCACGGCCTGAGGTATATCCTTGGCGTGGGAGCAGCGGAAAGCCGCCTTCACCAGAGGACGGGCAGTGTTGAGCTGGTCAAGTTGTTCGTATGTGCCCATATCCATATCCACCATTGTGGGGTCGGAGGCACCGGATATCTGTATCATGGGATAGCAATTGACGGTGGCGTTGGCTGTGGCGGTCAAGCCGTTCATCATGCCGAGCGACGACACAGTCAGGAGCACTCCCGGTTTCTTGGTCAGGAAGCCGTGGGTGGCTGCTGCCATGCCGGCCTGCTGTTCGAACCGGAATCCGTAGTAGTTCATCCCTATTTTCTGCATGGCGTATGCAACCTCGGTCACGGGGATGCCCACAAGGCCATACACATCATTTAGCCCCAGTCGCTTGAGCGATTCGGCAAGTATGTACATACCTGTCACCTGCTCCGGAAATTTCGGAGCATTTGCGGCTGGAGTAGTGTTGGTAGTTGCCATAGTAACTATATTTTTTTGTGAGAGAATGGTAATGAAAAAAGAGGTGGCTCGGGAATGAGCCATGGGGCGTATCCTCAAGCCACCTCGTGATTGTGTTATATATAGGAGTATGTGGTTACATCTGTCCGTCGGGCAGGGGAGCGGTGGTGCCGTTCTTGGCAAACGAGTCAATCTGTTCGGCGGTGTAGCCAAGGCCGGAGAGCACTTCGTTGGTGTTTCCGCCGAGGGTAGGACACGGACCGTAGGTAGGCTGATAGTTGGAGATGGTGAACGGTACGCCGACGGTCACAAATTCGCCGATCTTGCCGCCCTGGTTGATCTTCACGAGGGTGTTGCCGTCATACAGGCTCTCATCTTCCATAATCTCCTTGGTGTTGAGCACAGGTGCCACAGGCACGCCTGCTTTCGACAGTAGGTCGGTAACTTCGTATTTGTCCTTGGTGATACACCATTCCTGGATGCGGGCCCATACCTGCTGTTTGTGTTTGTCGCGGGCATCGGCGGTGTTGAAGTCGGGGTTGGTGAGCCAGTCCTCGAATCCGAGTGCTTCGCAAGCAAGTTTGAAATCTTTAGCGCCGCGCTGCAGAATCACATATACATAATCGTTGGGGTCGGTTTCCCAGTTCTTACACTTGTAGGTCCAGCCAAGCACACCCGAACCTTCCTGGTTGCCGCTGCGGGGCACATAGTCGGGGAATTTTTCGTTGGGGTACTGCGGGAACTGGGTAAGATAACCGATACGGTCAAGAGTGAGCTGGTCACGGGTCTTGATACGGCAGAGGTTGAGGCAGGCGTTGTGCATGCTCTGATATACAAACGAGCCTTCGCCGGTTTTTTCACGCTGCAACAATGCTGCGAGCAAACCGATGGTTATGTGCATACCGGTGTTGGAGTCGCCGAGGGCGGCGCCGCTCTGTGTAGGGATGTTGTCGGGACCGGAATACCAGCCGGTGGTGGAGGCAGCACCTGCTGTCACCTGTGCCACAGGTTCGTATGCCTTCAGGTCCTTATACTTGGACGATACAGGGAATCCTTTGATGGTGCCGTAGATGCAGCGGGGGTTGATTTTATGAACTTCCTCCCAGCTGAAGCCGAGTTTGTCCATTGCTCCCGGATGGAGGTTTTCAATAAATATATCTGCCTGTTCAATAAGTTTGGTGAGGATTGCCTTGCCGTCAGGGGTGGCGGCATCAAGGGTGAGCGACTTCTTGTCGCTGTTAAGTTGCAGGAAGTAGTAGCTCGGCTCATCGGGAAGGAACTGAAGTTCGTTACGGGTGGCGTCGCCGGTGCCGGGGCGTTCAATTTTCACTACATCGGCTCCGAGCCATGCCAGAAGCTGTGTACAGGAAGGACCGGATTGCACATTGGTGAAATCTACCACTTTGATGCCTTGTAATGGAGCAGTGTTCATAATACTTGAAAGTTTTGGATTTTTGTATTCTGTTTGATAATAAGTTTGTCTTGTCGTGTGCGGCTGATTTGTCGGATATGTAGCCGCTTGTCGTCGTTCTATGTTACAACATTGTTACAGTCTAAAAAGTTGCGGATTGGCCGGATTTTATTTACTTTTGCGTTTGTTAACTCTGTATGCGATGAACCGTAGAGACTTTTGCAAGTTTGCCGCCGGGACAGCTCTGCTGGCCGCCTTGATGCCCTCTCGTATGCTGGCTGCCGTGCCGTCGCGCCAACGCTGCGTGGTGAGTGTGCTCCGCTGCGGATGCCACCCCGACCTCCAGGCGCGATTCGCTTCCGATCCCGATGCCGGTCCTTGCCCCATGCTCTCAGCCGGTATGAGCTGGACAGTCGGCTCCGGACGGATGCCCGAGGGGATGTGTCCCAAGGCCTGGAAAGCCATCAGCTCCCATCTCACAGGGGATATGGACTCCTGCTCCGGCTCTCGCTCTGTCATCGTGTCGTGCCCCGACGGTATCAGGCCGGTGATTTTCAAAATCGATTATATCAATTAACCATAAACAATCCCACTTCATTATGCGTCAAGAGCAAGTTGATCTTTTCATGGCCACTAATGCCAATAATTTCCCTGATTCCACCAAAATTATCATTCGCAACACGTTGCTCGCCTGCCCTGAGGACAGATGGCCTTTCATTTCCTCCATGAGTTTCAAAAATCCCGTGGTGGCTTTGATTCTCTCCATATTTCTCGGTGAGTTCGGTGTTGACAGGTTCTATATCGGCAATATCGGTCTCGGTATCGGCAAGCTCATCACCGGCGGTGGTTGCGGTGTGTGGTGGTTCATTGACCTCTTTTTGATTATGGGTGCCACCCGTAGGGCCAACTACAACAAACTTGCTCAAATCCTCTGATATGCCCCGTGCCATAGAGTTGCTCGCTCCGGCACGCAATGCCGAGGTGGCCATTGAAGCCATCGCCCATGGTGCGGATGCGGTGTATATGGGTGCTTCGTCCCACGGTGCGCGCGCGGCGGCTGCCAATTCACCGGACGATATTGCCCGCGTGGTGGAGTATGCCCATCTGTTCGGCGCAAGAGTCTATGTGACGGTCAACACTATTGTCTATGACCACGAGCTCCGTCAGGTGGAGCAGCTCGTACACTCCTTATATAAAATAGGTGTGGACGCTCTCATCGTGCAGGATATGGCGCTTCTGAAGCTCGATATTCCACCCATTGCGCTTCATGCCAGCACGCAGTGCGATCTCCGCACCCCCGAAAAGGCCCTGATACTCCAGGCTGCCGGGTTTTCGCAGCTGGTACTGGCCAGAGAGCTGTCGCTGGAGGAAACGGCGGCCATCCATCAGGCGGTGGACCTGCCGCTCGAGGCTTTTGTGCATGGCGCCCTGTGTGTGAGCTACAGCGGCGACTGTCAGGCCGGATGGGCCATGCAGCATCGCAGTGCCAACCGCGGTGAATGTCCACAGATATGCCGCCTTCGCTACAATCTGCTTGATGGTGAAGGCCGTGTGCTTGTCAAAGGCAAGCATCTGCTGTCGCTCAAGGATCTCAACCGCTCCTGCGATATTGCCGCAATGCTCGAGGCCGGTGTGTCGTCGTTCAAAATCGAGGGGCGCCTCAAGGATGCCGACTATGTGAAGAATATCACGGCCCACTATCGCCGGTTGCTCGATGAGCAGATTGCGGCTCACCCGCAATTGTACTGCCGGTCATCCTACGGCACAGAACATTTCTCGTTCACTCCCGATGTGGCCAAAGGGTTCAACCGTGGGTTCACATCCTATTTCACTCACCCCGTGACTCCCGCTGTGCGTATGGCATCGATTGATTCCCCCAAATGGAGCGGCGAGCCGGTGGGCAAAGTGCGCAAGATTCTCCCCGGAAGCATCATCGCCGACCTTGACACTCCGCTTGCCAACGGCGACGGCCTCGGATTCTTCTCCGCTTCTGGCGAGTTTGAAGGGTTCAGGCTCAATAAAGTGGAGGGCAACAAGCTTTTCCCGGCCTCGCGCATAGCTCCGAGGGTGGGGGACACTCTGTATCGCAACCGCAGCAAGGTGTGGACCGACCTCATGCTCGGACGCACCTCCGATCGTCGGCTCCGGGTGGATTTTGAACTGCGGCCAATAGGGTGGGGCGTGGCTCTGCGTGCATCTGACGAGTCGGGTGCTTCGGTGGAAATCACAGCTCCTGTCGAGTTGCTTCCTGCCGCCAAGCCGCAGGAAGCAGTTCGCGCCGGCACCCTCGGTAAGCTCGGTGGCACTCACTATGAATTGGGCAGTGTCAACGACACTGTAGGCGAATTGTTCCTTCCGGTGTCGCTTCTTGCATCGATGCGCCGCGATATTCTTGCCCGTCTCGATGAGGTGAGAATATCAACCGCACGGATTGACTACCGCCGCCCTGCCAACGATGCAGAGCTTGACCGTCTGCTCGGAGGCAAGATGCTGTCGCGACACGACAATGTGGCCAACGCTCTTGCTGAGAAGTTCTATACCGACCATGGAGCTGTGGTGAAGCAGCACGCCCTTGAGGTGGAGCCCGACCCCGCACGACGCATCAGAGTGATGGACACGCGATATTGTCTGAGGCGTGAGCTCGGTCGCTGTCTGCGCACTGCCAAAGGGAAGGAGTGGAAAGGTCCCCTGACGCTTGAATCTCCCGGCGCAACCCTCGCCGTTGAATTTGATTGTGCCAACTGTCGCATGCAACTGTTCACATCAAACGAAAAAAATCCTCGTTAATGATGGGGAAATCAAATAAATAGATTAAATTTGCAATCGATTTTGCCTCCGGTTTCCGCAACCGGTGGCTCACAATGTGTAATAATAGTTTGTATATCAACATGATAAATATCACTTTCCCTGACAATTCAGTGAAGCAGTTTGAAAGCGGTGTCACCCCGCTGCAAGTTGCTGAAAGCATCAGCCCGCGGTTGGCTCAGGATGTGCTCGCAGCTTCTGTCAATGATCAGGAGTGGGATTTGACCCGCCCCATCAGTGAAGATGCCAGCATCCGCCTTTTCAAGTGGGACGACCCCGAAGGCAAGCATGCCTTCTGGCATAGCTCGGCCCACCTTCTTGCCGAAGCACTTCAGGAGCTTTATCCCGGTGTGAAATTCGGTATCGGTCCGGCCATTGAGAACGGTTTCTATTACGACATTGACCCGGGTCAGAACGAAATCACTGCCGCCGATTTCCCCAAGATTGAGAAAAAGATGCTTGAACTCGCCCGTCAGAAGCAAGCTATTGTGCGCAAGGATATCTCCAAGGCCGATGCCCTCAAGATGTTCGGCGACCGTGGCGAGGAGTACAAGTGCGAGCTCATCAGCGAGCTCGAGGATGGTCATATCACCACCTACACTCAAGGCAATTTCACCGACCTCTGCCGCGGACCGCATATCCCCACCACCGCTCCCATCAAGGCTGTCAAAGTGATGTCGCTCGCCGGCGCTTATTGGCGCGGTGACGAGAAGCGCAACCAGCTCGTGCGCGTGTATGGTATCACTTTCCCCAAGCAGAAGATGCTCGACGAGTATCTCGCTCTGCTGGAAGAAGCCAAGAAGCGTGACCACCGCAAGCTCGGCAAGGAGATGGAGCTGTTCGCGTTCTCACAGAACGTGGGCGCCGGTCTCCCCCTCTGGCTCCCCAAAGGTGCCGCTTTGCGCGACCGTCTGGAGCAGTTCCTCCGCAAGATTCAGAAGAAATACGGCTACCTGCAGGTTATCACCCCTCATATCGGTAACAAAAACCTCTATGTGACTTCGGGCCACTATGCCAAATATGGCAAGGACTCCTTCCAGCCCATCCACACTCCCGAAGAAGGTGAGGAATATCTGCTCAAACCGATGAACTGTCCTCACCACTGTGAGATTTTCAAAGCGTTCCCACGCAGCTACCGCGATCTGCCTCTGCGACTTGCCGAGTTCGGCACTGTCTATCGCTACGAGCAGAGCGGCGAGCTCCACGGTTTGACCCGTGTGCGCGGATTCACGCAGGACGACGCACATATCTTCTGTGCCCCCGACCAGATCAAGGATGAATTCCTGAAGGTGATGGATATTATTTTCTATATCTTCAAGGCTCTGAAATTTGACAACTACGAGGCACAGATTTCCCTCCGTGACCCCAACAACAAGGAGAAATATATCGGTACTGACGAAAACTGGCATCTCGCAGAGCAGGCCATCATTGAGGCTTGCGCTGAAAAGGGTCTCAAAGCCCGCACCGAACTTGGAGAAGCCGCCTTCTACGGCCCGAAGCTCGACTTCATGGTCAAGGATGCTATCGGTCGCCGATGGCAGCTCGGCACCATTCAGGTGGACTACAACCTGCCTGAGCGTTTCCAGCTCGAATATACCGGCGCCGACAACCAGAAGCATCGTCCTGTGATGATTCACCGTGCTCCCTTCGGATCCATGGAGCGTTTCGTGGCTGTGCTCCTCGAGCACACCGCAGGCCGCTTCCCCCTCTGGCTCGCCCCCGAGCAGTGTGTGGTGCTCCCCATCAGCGAGAAGTTCAACGACTATGCCCGTCAGGTAGTGGCCGAGCTCGACAAGCACGATATCCGCGCCATCATTGACGACAGAAACGAGAAAATCGGCAAGAAAATCCGCGACAATGAGCTCCGTAGAATCCCCTATATGCTCATCGTTGGTGAAAAAGAAGCCGAAAATGGTGAAATTTCTGTAAGAAAACAGGGCGAAGGTGATAAAGGTACGATGAAAATTACTACCTTTGCACAAAATTTGGCTCAAGAAGTCAACAATATGATTAATCAATAACCCCACTGAATGGAGAAAAAACCTTTTGTGCCAGCAGGACCGCGGCGAAACAACGGTCCACAGCGTAGAGGCGACCGCGTTACTTCCAAGGACCTTTATGCAATCAATGACCGCATTCGTGCCCGCGAAGTCCGATTGGTGGGCGACAATGTGGAGCAAGGCATCTACACCATTCAGGAGGCCATGCGCATCGCCGATGAGCAAGGTCTTGATCTCATCGAGATCTCACCCAACGCAGCTCCCCCGGTGTGCAAGATTCTTGATTATCAGAAGTTCCTCTATCAGCAGAAAAAACATCAGAAAGAGCAGAAAGCCAAAGCCACCAAGGTGGTGGTCAAGGAGATTCGTTTCGGTCCGCAGACCGACGACCATGACTACAACTTCAAGCTCAAGCATGCCATGGGATTCTTGCAGGAAGGTGCCAAAGTCAAGGCATATGTCTTTTTCCGCGGCCGCTCTATCCTCTTCAAAGAGCAAGGCGAAGTGCTGTTGCTCAGATTTGCCAACGACCTCGAGGAGTATGGTAAAGTGGAGCAGATGCCCGTGCTTGAAGGCAAGCGCATGATCCTGATGATCTCGCCAAAAAAGAAATAAAGAATAAATACTGAGCAAAAACTCGAATTAATATTTTCATTAAAAGTTAAACAAATGCCTAAGATTAAAACTAATTCCGGTGCCAAAAAGAGGTTCGCCCTTACCGGATCAGGAAAAATCAAAAGAAAACACGCTTTCAAAAGCCACATTCTGACCAAGAAAACCAAAAAGCAGAAACGCAACCTTACTCACTTTGCACTTGTGGCCAAGGCTAACGAAAACTCCGTCAAGGAGCTTCTCGCCATGAAGTAAAGTTCTGGTTTTCTCATCACTTTTTAATTCGTGATTTTTTTACTATTTCATTAACCGAATGTTTAGCACTCAAGAGCATTAGCCGCTAACTTTCAAAATCATTTTTCAAAATGCCCAGATCAGTAAATCATGTAGCTTCAAGAGCTCGTCGCAAGAAAATCCTGAAACTCACCCGTGGTTATTTTGGCTGCCGCCGCAATGTGTGGACCGTTGCCAAAAACACTTGGGAAAAAGGTCTTACATATGCCTACCGTGACCGCAAGGACAAAAAAGGCAACTTCCGTGCACTCTGGATCCAGCGTATCAACGCCGCCGCACGCATGGAAAACCTTTCCTACTCCAAGCTCATGGGTCTTATCCACAAGAGCGGTATCGAGATCAACCGTAAGGTGCTCGCTGACCTCGCTCTCAACAATCCCGCCGCTTTCAAGGCTATTGTTGAAAAGGTTAAGCAGGCTTAATCCTTCTCCACAGAATTAAAAATCAACGGGGCTGCATCATTCGATGCAGCCCCGTTTACTTATTCACTGTTTTAAAGTCTGAACGGTATAGGCAAGATGTAATACACCGGCACAGGATTGCCGTTCACCTTGCCGGCTTCCCAGCGAGGCATACGGCGGATTATGCGCACGGCCTCACGGTTGAATCCGTCGCTGCATCCGCGCACCACCTCCACATTCTGTACCCTTCCGTCGGTGCCCACTATGAACGAGCACACCACTCGACCTTCAATCCCGGCGTTGTACTCCGCTTCGGGATAGTTGCGCTCGCGGTTGATGAACTGTAGCATGGCATTGTCGCCGCCGGGAAATTGGGGCTGTTCGTCAACATCGTCGCTGATGTAGGCATGGATTTCGGAGCTTATTGTTCCTTTCACTGTCGCGGGATGATAGGCCACCATCCGGCGTGTCTGCGCGTATGCGTCTGTGGCCACGGTCAGCAGCATGAAGCATCCCGCAAGTTGAGATATATGGAGTATTTTGTGTATCAAATCAATTCGTATGTGATGTTTACGGCACAAATGTAGTGAGTCATCACTCATTGTGCAAACATCAGTGGCCTATTTTGAGAATGATTATTATAGTTTTGATTTTGTTTACATTTTGACACCGGACATAATATTGAGGGGTGCAGCGCGTTTAAAAACTGATGGCTCCGCATAACGGGGCACGTGTACAATCTCTGATTACATATAGTTTTGAATAAGCGAATTTTATATATTGTTTCGGTTGTGGCTATGTTGATGTGTGGCGGTGTGTGCGCTGCATCCGACTCATATCCTGCCTACAATTTTCTCAACATTCCGGCTTCCGCGCAGGTCTATGGCCTTGGCGGCGTGAATGTGTCCAATATCTCCGACGACATCAACTCCATCGACCAGAACCCGGCTCTCATGGGCCCCGAATTTGAAAAACAGCTCGGGTTCGGATACATGCGTTATGTAGGCGGCAGCAATTTTGCCGGGTTCACATACGGCAACGGCATCAACGACCGAAGCGCCTGGGGCGTGGCCGCACGATATTTCGGCTATGGCTCAATGAAGGAAACAGATGCCGCGGGCAACATCCTCGGCAATTTCTCGCCTATGGATTTCATGGTGTCCGGCACATATACCCACGACATCACCGACCGTTGGCGCGGTGGCGTGGCTCTGAAAATGATATATAGCGGTTATGCCGACTACACTGCCTTTGCCGTGGCCACCGACCTTGGTGTCAACTACTATGATGCCGACCGCGATCTTTCGTTCTCTGTGGTGGTGGCCAATCTCGGCGGTCAGCTGAAGCGGTTCACCGACAACTATGAGCGACTCCCCATCGACATCCGTCTGGGATGGTCGCAGTCGTTCGGCACCTTGCCTATCCGGTTTTCCATCAATGCCTGGAACCTCACCAAATGGCATCTGCCGTACTACGAAACCGGCGACGGCTCGGCCGATGCCAAGCCCGAACTCAAGGACAAGTTCATGTCCAATCTGTTCCGCCACCTGATTTTCTCAGCCAACTATGTTCCTTCCGATAAATTTTTTGTGAGCCTCGGCTATAATTATAAAACACGCACCGACATGAGTACCTATTCGCGCAGCTTCCTCTCCGGCTTCAGCCTCGGAGCGGGGATACGCGTCAAGGCTTTCGGTGTCGGTGTGGCGTTTGCACAGCCACACAAGGGGGCCACAACTTTCATGGTTAACTTCAGCACCAACTTCAATGAACTCATCCATTAATCGCAAAATCATAGTGGCCATTGACGGCTACTCTTCTTCCGGAAAAAGCAGTATGGCCCGTGAATTGGCCAAAAACATAGGGTATCGTTATATCGATTCAGGAGCCATGTATCGTGCGGCAACTCTTTATGCCATGCGCCATGGCTTCATCTCGTCCGAGGGCGTGCTCAATACTCAGGCTCTTGTGGATGCCTTGCCCGACATTCATATCGATTTCCTTGTGGACGGCAGCAAGCAGTTCACACTTCTCAACGGCGAGAATGTAGAGGCACCTATCCGTTCACTCGAGGTGAGCAACAATGTGTCGGAAGTGTCGGCCGTGCCGCAGGTACGCCATGCGCTCACCGCCATGCAGCAGGCCTACGGCAAGGAGCGCGGCATAGTGATGGATGGCCGCGACATAGGCACCACGGTGTTTCCCGATGCCGAGATGAAAGTGTTTGTCAACGCCTCGCCGGAAACCCGCGCCCGCCGTCGCCTTGCCGAGCTGCAGCAGAAAGGTATGGATGCCACCTACGAGGATGTGCTGGCCAATGTGGTACACCGTGACCATATCGACGAGAATCGTGCCGAGAGCCCATTGCGCAAAGCCGACGATGCAGTGTGTCTTGACAACGGCAATATGACCATTGACGAGCAGAACCGGTGGCTAACCGAGCTGTTTGATAAAAAAGTTAAACAAAATTGTTAAACATTTCAGCATAGATAATGCCGATGGCTGTTCCGTCAATAGAAATAGATCCGCGTTCCGGATTCTGTCCGGGGGTGGTGACCGCTATCCGTCAGGCCGAGGCGGAGCTGGACGCTTCCGCTCCGCTCTATTGTCTTGGCGATATTGTGCACAATAGCGCAGAGGTGCGACGCCTTGGCAGTAAGGGGCTTATCACTGTCACCCATGAGGATCTCCCTAAGCTCCGGGGTGTGAAGATGCTTCTCCGCGCCCATGGCGAGCCTCCATCTACATATCAACTCGCTCAGCACAACGACATTACCATCGTGGATGCCACCTGCCCGGTGGTGCTTGCGCTGCAAAGGCGTGTCAAGGCTGCATACCAGCAGCCCGAGCGGCCTCAGGTGGTGATTTACGGCAAAGCCGGCCACGCTGAGGTCAACGGTCTCGTGGGGCAGACCAACGGCGAGGCTATCGTGGTGCAGCATCCGCAGGATATGGAAAAGATTGATTTCTCGCGACCGGTGAAACTCTTTTCCCAAACCACCATGTCGATAGCCGGGTTCAATGAGATGGCTGAGGCCATACGCACCCGGATGAAGCCGGGGGTGAAGATGGAGTATGCCGACACTATCTGCCGTCAGGTGAGCAACCGCGTGGGGCACCTGCGCGACTTCGCCGCCGCTCACGATGTGATTCTTTTCGTCACCGGAGCCAAAAGCAGCAACGGCAAGGTGCTCTACGATGAATGTCGCAGCGTGAATCCGCGCACTTATTCGGTGCTCGACCCTTCCGATGTGGAGCCGTTGCCGATAGCTTCGGCCCGGTCCATCGGTGTGTGCGGAGCCACTTCCACCCCGCGCTGGCTGATGGAGCAGGTGAGGGAAGCGGCTGAAAAACTATGCTCGCGATGACCGATTTCGTGGCCATAGATTTCGAAACAGCCAACCCCAACCTCACCAGCATCTGCTCGGTTGGGTGCGTGAAAGTGCAGGGCGGCGTGGTGGTGGACAGCTTCTATAGCCTTGTGTCGCCGGTGCCGAACTATTTCTACCGCAATTTCACTGCCATTCATGGTATCACCGCCGCGGATGTAGCCTCGGCGCCAAAGTTTGACGCTGTGTGGCCTGACCTTAGGGCGTTCATCGGCAATCTGCCGCTTGTGGCGCACAATGCCGCATTTGATGCGGGGTGTATGAGGGCCACATTGAAATATTATGGGTTTGAGATGCCCGACAACCCATTTCTGTGCACTCTTACCAAAGCCAGAAGCATGATTCCGCGCACTCTGTGCACCTCATTTTCTCTCCCTTCATTGGCCGAATTTCTCGGTATTCCGTTCAACAATCATCACAATGCCTTGGCCGATGCCGAGGCTTGTGCCAAAATAGCTCAGGCAATATTATGAACCATATAAAGAATATATCATTGGCTGCTGCCGTATGCGTTGCGCTGGCGGGCGCATCGTGCGGAGGCGGCGCTGAGAATGTCAACGCTGACACTCAGGATATCGAGGTGTCGCAGCGCGACAGCGCAATCTACAAACTTGGCCGTGTGCATGCTCGCCGTATGCTCGAACGGTGCACCACCACCGATTTGCTTCGCAATGAGCTGCTTGATGTGCGTGCCCGCGAATCGCTCATCAAGGCGCGTATGTATCCCGAGGCTGCCCAGGCCTACATTCAGGGGTTTCGCCATGCGGTGTGTGAGAGTGGCGACACGCTTGCGCAGGAGCTTTTTGGCGAGTCATTGTAAAAAAAATGGCACAAAATGTGGCGTAGAGTTTGCAGAATAAAAAAATTAGAGTAACTTTGCACTCGCAATCCGCTCATGGTGCCATGGCCGAGTGGTTAGGCAACGGTCTGCAAAACCGTGTACAGCAGTTCGAATCTGCTTGGCACCTCTGAAAAAAGTCGCGATTCTATCAAGGGTCGCGGCTTTTTTTGTGGTGGATAGTCCGATAAGATTCTTGGGTGTGGAAATAAAAAAGGGTGCGTTACCGCACCCTTTTTTGTTGGGATATGATGGAGCTTAGTGGGCTACATACACTTTCTTGACTTCGGTGCCCTGACGGCGGATATAGATGCCGGCGGGGAGGTTGTCGCTGCTCAGGCGCACGCCCTGGAGGTTGTAGTACTCAACGGGGGCGTTGCTGTTGTCAGCTTCAATGGCGTTGATGCCGGCAGCTTCGCCGTTTGCATCAGCCACGTATGTCACGTTCACACCGCAAAGACGAGCGTTGTTGTCGGGGTCAACGGTGAACACCACTTTGTTGACAAGGCCGGTGGCGGGAGCGGTCCACACTTTGGTGTCGTCGCTCCATTCGCCGGTTTCGGTGAGGTTGGTGGCGGCAGCAAGCTTGAGTGTCTTGTAGTTGTTGGCGGCAGCTGTGCCCTGTGTGAACTCAACCTTTGTGATTTTGTAGCCGGCTTTGTTGAGGCTGACGGTGATTTCGTTGTTCTTGTACACGCGGAGCTCTTCAGCGATAGTAGCGGTTTTCCACCAGCGGGGAGCACTGCTGCCATTGGCGGTCATGATCATGAGCTGCAGGGGCTGGTTGGTGAATACCACGCCGTTGAGATTGTTCGGGTCAGTGTCTTTCTGGCCGTTGCCAGCTTCAATTGTGGAGGAGGCGATGGAAGCGACATTGCCTTGTTCGCCGAAGTTGAACTGAGCTGTGCTCTGACCGGCAACTTTGAGGGTGTAGTTGGCAGTGGCGAGATCGCTGTCGAGCATATCAGCCTTTACAGCGATAGCTGTGACAGTCATCTGCGAGCCGGTGAATGCGATAGGAGCGGTGTACTCATCGCCGCCTTCAGCGGGGTTCGAGCCATCGGTGGTGTAGTAGATGGTGGCACCTTCGGTGGCGCAGGTGATGGTGATCAGGGCGCCTTCCTCAAGTTCGCCGCTTGCGGGAGAGAATTCGGGAGTGGCAACTGTTTCTTTGACCACACCACCGGAAACTTTCGAGAATACAAACTGTATCTTGCCGCTGTAGCTGCTGATGAATCCTTCCACGGTGAAGCCGGAACCTTCGGGAATCTCAAGAACATCGTAGAACTGGGCGTTGGCAAACTGGTTGTAGCCAATCATTGATTCAGTGCCTTGGGAGATGGTGTAGTTGTTGGCTGCGGTGGCAGCGACAATATCCACGTTCTCAAGCTTGAAGTAGTGGTTGATGACGGTGGAGATCTCAGCCTTGTTGAGCTCGGCGATAGTGGTGGCCACGGGAGCAACGGCAGTGCCGTCGGTTACAGCGCCGATTTCGGTAGGCACGATTTCAGGAATCACATTGTTCTGAAGCTTGTATGTACCGGTGACGGTAGCAATCTGCTGACCGTTGGCGAGCACGGGGATTTCGATGTCGGAGCCGTTATAGATAAGGATATATGTTGCGGCATCCTTCACCCACAGATAACGACCGTTCTTGTAGAGCACGGTGACAGGAGCGTTGAGCAGTGTGCTGGCAGGGTTGGCGTTGCTTATGAAAGCAGCGACGGAGCCAACCACATTGAGATAAACTTTCTGCGACACGATGGCGCTGAACGAACCATCCTCGTAGGCGGCAGCCTTGACGGTGCAAGCCTCGGTGATGGCGAAAGGCTCGCTGTAGAGCTTAGCTCCTGCTGCGGGAACGTGCTGGTCGGTGAGAGGGTCGGTGCCGTCGATGGTGTAGTAAACAGCGGCCTCTTCAGCCTGATAGATGGAAACCATGTTGTTGGCTTCCATGCTGATTTCGGGCTCGGTGAGGTCCTGACCTTCCGCGGGAGCTTCAGCCAGAGTGATGGTGACGGTTTTCACGGCTTTGTTGGCAGAAGCGTTGTAGTTGAGTTTCACTGACTCAGCATTGCCGGTCCAGGTGCCGTTTGTGTAAGTGCCGGTGTACCCTTCAGCGAGAGCAAAAGATGCACCGGAAAGGTATTCAACGACAATCTTGCTCATTGTTTTACCGGCGGGAACGGAAATGTCCATACCTGCATCGGATTTTTGATAGAAGCGGAGGCCATCGGTCCAGAGGCGCATACCGTTCTTCCCTTCGGTTTTGAAGAGTGTGATGGTGACATCGCCGTTGACGCATTTCACACCGTTGTCAATGTAAGGAGCTGAATTATCAGTCTGACGAGTCAAACCGTAGGTGTTGTTGACAAAGTCAAACTCAATGTCGGCGGCATTCATGGCCACAACACCTACAATCATTGCAAAAATAGATAGTAGAAGTTTTTTCATAAAAAAATAGGGTTAATAGTATAGTTTGGTGCAAAGGTAGCATTAATATATTATAATATGAGTATGGTAGGCGCAAATAATTTTGTTAATGCTGGCGTGTGGAAAAAAATCACTACCTTTGGGGCATAAAATCTACAGTTTGCTATGAAGCTAAAGCATATCATTGCCATCATTGCCCTGACGCTTGCAGCGGGACAGTCGCGAGCCGATGACCCCGCTTTTTTTCAGCGGGGCGCAGCACCGCAGTTCCTTGAAACCGAGGTGCACGCCATAGCGGGAACGGCCACGGTGATGAACACCTATAAATCTTGCTTTCCGCAGATAGAGAATCTGCGTACCAACATGGGCCATGCGCTCGGCCTCGGGGCGAGAGGCGTGTTCGGACTCAGGGATTATCTTGGTTTCGGCACGGAAATCAATGTGATTCATTCGTCCTACACCATGGATATGGCAGTGGTGAGTCCCGATTCGCAGACAATGTGTGCGGTGTATCTTGACAACGATATGTGGTATTTGAACATTCCTGTGTTTGTGTCGTTCAGGTTCAATGTGGCCCACAGTGTGCGCTGGAATGTGGATGCCGGAGGTTACTATGCGTTCGGGTTTGCCGGAAAGCAGCACCAGGTGCTGTATCGCGGTTCCATCAATGCTCTTGACGAGCTGGTGATGGAGAAGCTGGATGTGAAAACCGACTACTTCCATAGCGGTACAACATTCCAGAACGTGTTTTTGCGCGGTGACATCGGTGTGTATATCGGCACCGGGCTCAATTTCGGACCTCACCTCGTGGTGGGATGCCGTGCACAGATCGGTGTGAAAAACACCGCATCCACACCCAACGGCATAGAGCATCCGGCTGTGCGCAACGTGAGCTTCACCGGCACCCTCGGCTACAGATTTTAATGAATATCAGAAAACAATAAGAATACAATATGGAAAATAATAAAAAAGAGATAGTGCTGAGCGGCATACGTGCCACCGGCAACCTGCACCTGGGCAATTATTTCGGTGCGCTGAGCAAGTTTGTGCGTATGCAGAACGACAACAGCCACAACTACGACCCGATGTTTTTCATCGCCGACCTTCATGCCTTGACCACCAATCCCGATCCCGCGCAACTTCACGAGAATGTGAAGAATATCCTCGCGGAGTATCTTGCCGCAGGTCTTGACCCCGAGAAGAGTACCCTGTTTGTGCAGAGTGATGTGCCTGAGGTGAGCGAGCTGTATCTGCTGCTCAATATGCACGTGGGCATAGGAGAGCTGATGCGCACTGCCTCGTTCAAGGACAAGGCCCGCAAGCAGCTCGGCATCCGTAGCGACAGCGAGGATATCGAAAAAGAGATAATCGGCAATGAGTCCAACAAGCGCGTTAATGCCGGGCTGTTGACCTACCCCACGCTCATGGCAGTGGATATCCTGATACAGAAGGCGATGCATGTGCCCGTAGGTAAGGACCAGGAGCAGCATCTGGAGCTCACCCGCCGCTTTGCCCGCCGCTTCAATTCGTTCTACGGCGTTGACCTGTTTCCGGAACCGGCCAATTTCACATTCGGCGGTGCTCCGGTGAAAGTGCCCGGCCTTGACGGATCCGGCAAGATGGGAAAGAGCGAGGGTAACTGTATCTATCTGATAGACGAGGAGAAAGTGCTCCGCAAAAAGGTGATGCGTGCTGTGACCGACGAAGGTCCCAAAACACCCAACCAGCCTATATCGGAGCCGGTGAAGAATCTGCTGACCCTCATGGAGCTCACCTCCGCGCCCGAGGTGGTGCAGAGCTACCGCGATGCCTACGCCGACTGCTCGATACGCTACGGCGATATGAAGAAGCAGCTGGCCGAGGATATCCTTGCCATCACTCTTCCTATCCGTGAGCGTATTCTCGATATACGGTCGAATGAGGAGTATCTTGGCAAGGTGGTGAAAATGGGTGCCGAGAAGGCTCGCGCCCGCGCTGCCGAAACCCTTAGACAGGCCCGCGAAATCATGGGTATCCGCAAGTTCTATTAACCCCCTCCCAAGTACCATTCAAACACATTCCGATATCATGGCTCTACAACTCTCCAAAAAACAATTGTGGTACTCTATCCGCGACTATGCAGTGATAGTGTTTGGCATATTGTTGTATTCGTTCGGTTTCACCGCGTTCATATTCCCCGAAAAGGTGGTGATAGGCGGTGTGACCGGACTGGGCACAATTATTTATTTTGTGACCCTTGACGCGTTCGGCACGGGAGTGCCGGTGGCTGTGTCGCAGTACGCCATCAACCTTATATTGCTGTTTTTCGCCTACAGGATCGTGGGCCGTCAATTTGTGGTCAGAACGGTGTTCGGAGCCACTGTAATATCACTGTTCATAGGCATATTGACACCGATGTTTCCGGTGCCATTAGTTGAAGGACAACCTTTTATGAATGTGATACTCGGGGCGTTGCTCTGTGGCATGGGTCTCGGCATGGTGTTCACCCACAACGGGAGCACCGGAGGCACCGATATTGTGGCTGCGATGGTGACCAAGCGCACCAATGTGAGCATGGGCCGCACCATGCTCTACTGCGATATCTGCATCATATCATCGGGATACTTCATATTCCATCATATCGATACAGTGGTGTACGGCCTTGTGGTGCTGGTGATTGTAGCATACATGGCCGATATGATCATCAACACCAACCGTCAGGCGGTGCAGTTCACCATCTTCTCCAAGCATTGGGATAAGATAGCCAACGCCATCAACAACGAGGCCAACCGCGGGTGCACCGTGCTTTCAGGCATGGGATGGTACAGCAAGCAGGAGGTGAAGGTGCTTCTGGTGATGTGCCGCAAGATAGAGTCGGTGAACATATTCCGGATCATCAAGCGTATCGACCCCAACGCATTCATCACGCAGGCCAATGTGAACGGGGTGTATGGACTCGGCTTCGATGCCATCAAACTTAAGATCAAACCGCAGGAAGCGGTGGATGAGGATCCGGTGATCGGATCCGACCCCGCCACCGATCTGTCGCCCAAGCACGATGGCCGATAACTATCTGGAACGCAAAATGGAGGAGCACCGCAATGGAGGCAGTGCTTATAGACCGGTGCGCAAGGTGTCGGTTGCCGGAAATCGGCCCGGAGTGTGGCAGCTGCCGTTTGCCGAGCGCAGGGTGCTGGTGACAGGTAGTGGCGCGGAGATTGACCGGATGATTGTGGAGCAGCTTCGTTGCACCGGGTGCAAGGTGGCGTTCATGGGCGGTGACAAGGCTGAATCCACGGAGCTGGCCCGCAGAGTCGGGGCGCAGTGGCATCCGGTGGAGTATGGGGATGGAGAGGCATTGCTCAGGTCGGTGGCGATAATATGCCGCGCCTGGGGCGATATTGATGCCGTTGTATCGACTATCGGAACTGTGCCCGAGGCAGTGCTCTCGGGGTGGCTGAAACACAGGGCCGAAAAGCCGTATCCCAATCCGTTTGGCGGGAGAATAGTGATGACTGAGCCGATGGAGATGCTGTTGCCTCACAGCATTATGGATTCGTTGAAGCAGTTTGGCATAACCGCCACGACAGTGGCTGGCGACACTGTCAACGATACCACAGTGGCCGCAATGATGGCCATTAATTATAATATCAAAGTTGTTTCTGACCCTTGCGGGCAGTGATGTTGCCGTAGGCCACGGCATGGACAGGACAGGTGTGGTAGCATCCGAGACACAGGGTGCACCGCTTGCTCCACTGCGGGTGGCGTTGCACCATTGAGATATTGCCGAGGGGACAAGCCTTGGCACATTTGGCGCATCTGATGCAGGCATCTGTGGGGTGGAACGGCTTGGGCGATGTGAGCAGTAGCATGAAGAGTGGATAGACCAATGCGGTTTTAATCCATGGAGCCGGGCCGCGCACCACATCGTCAACCCTTGCGCCACATTTTATACCGTGCCATATCCTTGCCACACGTTGCGGCATAGCCTCCAGCTTGACATTGGCCACCTCAGGCGAATCAACATCAAATCCCGGGAGCAGCACGTAGGTGTTGGGCATCGTCACAGAGTAGGTGCCGATGGCTTTCCATCCACGCCTGGCCATAGCTTTGCGCCATTGAAGATGAGCGAGGCCGATATCATCACCGCAGGTCATCACCAGATGGTGGTTGGCCGCTTCAGCACCGGGAATGGAGAGAGAGCGCAAAATACGCTTCACCCATTTGGGCATCCCCCAGCTGTGGCAGGGCATCACCCATATCATATTCTCACCGGAGCGAAGAGGACGGAACAAAGGCAACGGCTCGCCGAGGAGATAAACCTTCTCCCCGGCGAGCTGTGCTATATGGTTGGCGACGGCAAGCGAATTGCCGGTACCGGAAAAACATACAATCATTTTATGGTGACTTGGGTGGCTCCGAATCCATATTCACGGAATGAGGCGTCCTGCACATCGTGGCCTTTGTAGCGGTGATTGAGCTCCTTGAGCAGTGCCTGCCGGAGCACACCTTCGCCCTTGCCGTGAATGAACACAATCTTCTGGCCCTTGTGCCGGATATTCTCGTCCATCACGCGGCGGAATTCGTCAATCTGCATATTGAGCATATCGGCATTGCTGAGGCCGCGGGTGTTGTCCACCAGCTCATGGATATGTAGATCCACTTCAATCACATCGCCGTTGACTTTGGACGCCTTTTTGCGCTTCTGCACAGGCCGGCGATGCTCGCGGTCCGCGGCTTTCTTTGCTTTGATGGCCTCCTCGATGCGTGAGGAGTCGATGGTGACGCGCTTCATTGCCACATCGTTTTTCACAATGTCGATGGCAATGACGGGAGTGTCGAAATAGATATTGTCGTGAAAGCAGTGGAGCTTGAAAAACTTTGTGTTGTCAAGCGGAGTCTCCACCGCAATGGGGTTTTTGAGCTTGAACTCTTTGTCGCGCTTGAAGGCAATCAGCTGCACCGCCACGCGCTCCATCCCGGGGATATCGCTGCGTAGCACCTCACCGAGCCACACCTGGATGTTGGGCTCCACGATGCCGGCATAGCGTGTGGTCCACCCTTGGTCGGCGTCGGCGCGGGTCATATATGTGAAGTAGAGATAGTAGTTGGAGTCGTTGACCAGATAAGCATCAAACTCGGTGGTGTTGATATGCTTTATTTCACGCGGTTCGTAGGCGAGCACCACATTGAGCTGTTCGCCTTCGGGTGTCTCGGCCATATCCTCCTCCGTGATCTCCGCCGCCACCGGAGCCGAGGGAGAGGTGGAGGGCTGAGGCTGCGGTATCTTGGGGGCCACAGCGGTGTGCTTGGGCTCGGGAGCGGGCGCGGCAGCAGCCACCACCACACACTCCTTGAGCAGCACGGGAGTTTCAAACCCGTCCTCGTCCACGAAGGCCATATTGCCCTCGATGCGTATAATTCTACCGCCGCCCACGGAGTTGAGGTAGCGGACGGTATCACCTGTTTTAGCCATTATTTGTCAATTTGTTTTAATAATGTTTCAACAGCCACCTTGAGCTGAGTGTCCACGCCTTTGACCAGATCGGCGGGGTCGTTGGCCACTTTCACATCCGGTTCAAGCTGAGTGTTTTCAAGATAGTTGCCTTCGGCTGTGCGGAATCCGATCACCGGCATACCGTATATGAGCGAGGGGTCCTGGAGAGTTTCCCAGTTGACGCTCGACATGGTGCCGGGCACGGGCATACCTACGAGTGTGCCGAGGCGGCAATGTTTGTACACCCAGGGAGTGCCGTGGGCGTTGGAGTAGTTGGCCTCGCCAATCACCATGATGCTGGGCTTGTTCCATCGGCGCGAGGGCATCACAGTGGTTTCCACGCCGTGAATCTCCTGGGTGAGGTAGGTTTTGCCGCTGAACAGCACCTCGATATCCTCATGCAGGCGTCCGCCGCCGTTCCAGCGGGTGTCGATGACAATACCATCCTTGTCCACGTATTTGCCGAGGAGCTTGTCGTAGATGGCGCGGAAACTGTCATCGCTCATCGACTCAAGGTGCAGGTAGCCGAGACGGCCATTGCTGAGGCTGTCCACGTAGGCTTCGCGCTGCTTGATCCAGCGGTCGTACATCAGTCCGCTCATGGCACCCGCGCTGATGGGGAGCACCACCTCGCTTGCGTCCTTGCCGGAGGGGAGGGTGAACTCCACAAGAGTTTTTTTGCCGCGCAGGCCGTTGAGCAGCTCGTCGGTGTCGATGGAGTCAGCGAGCGCCACACCGTTGATGGCGGTGATCACCGAGCCGGGAAGCATGGCGGAGTTGGAGCGGTCAAACGGACCGTCCTCCACAATCTCGTCCACTTTCAGGCCCGGGCCGGAGAAGCTCATGTCGTAGAGCAGACCGAGCGAAGCTGTAGGCTCCTTGGCACCTTTGGGACGGAAGCGTCCGCCGGAGTGCGACACGTTGAGCTCACCGAGCAGCTCGCTGAGCAGCACGGCATAGTCGTAGTTGTTGGAGATATGGGGCAGGAATTTGGCATAGTCTCGGTAGTACCCTTCCCAGTCCACACCGTTGAGGTCCTTGACATAGAACCGTTCGTTGACCTCGTTGAACACATGGCGCAGCATATATTCGCGTTCCTTGGCACGGTCCATCTTGAACGAGCCGCCGAGCGAAATACTCTTGAGTTTCTCGCTCTTGGGGTCGAACCGTTTGGGCGAGCGTCCGAGGAGATACATCACGCCGTCGTTGTCCATGGTCATCGACATGCCTCCGGCATCGAGCTTCTTGGTCAGCTCCACATCGCCTTTGCGTAGGTCGCGTTTCCAAAGGTCGTAGCCGCCTTCCACAGCGCTGAGATAGTAGAGTGTGGCACCGTCCTTGGTGATAAGGGCATCGGCGATGTCTGAAGAGTTTGGAGTAAGGCGCACGGTACGTTTGTCCAGTCCGGCGAAATCAGGCTTCCACTGAGGTTTTTCTTCCTTGGCTTCCTTGTCGGCTTTTTTGGATTTCTTTTTCTTGTTTTTGGAATCCTTGTCGTCCTTCTCCTTGCTGGCGTTCTTCTCGCGGTCTTTCTCCACCTCCTTGAGCAGAGCGTAGTCCTCCTCGGAGAGCTTGAATTTCTGATATGCGTCATCTTCAAGGAACACCATCATCACATCGTAGAGCGAGCCCCATGAAGCGTGGTTGCGCATGCCGTAGCGTTCCGACTCATAGAGAAGCGCCTTGCCGTCCATGGCCCACTGGGGGTTCTGGTTGAAATATCCCGACTCGGTGATTTTGTGCATCTTGCCGGTGGTCATGTCGATTACGGCGATGTCGCTGTAAGGGTCGTGGTGGAGATTGATATACTCGAGAGTCACCCATTTGCTGTCGGGGCTCCATTTCACCATCGTACCTTTGTTGCGGTGGGGCTGGATGAGGACACCGTCGGCAAGGTCGCGCACCTTACCGCTCTTGAGGTCAAGTGCTTTGAGACGGGTGCGGTCGGCGCTGAACACCATTGTTTTGCCATCGGGCGAAATGCAGGGCATCGTGCGGTCCTCGTTGTTGTCGTCAATCACCGGCTCCTCGGATATGAGGGTGGCGTTGGAGAAGTTGGGGTCCTCCTTGCGGTTGATTTTGGCGCGATATATATTGTAATGCCCCGAACGTTCGGAGGTGTAGTACAATTCCCTGCCGTCGGCACCCCAGCAAAGGTCGCTTTCACCCTCGGGGGTGTGGGTGATCTGCTTTACGGAAGGATATTCGGTGGATGTGACAAACACCTCGCCACGGCTGATGTATGCCACCTGCTTCCCATCGGGGCTGACAGCCACATCCGACACATTGGAAGCCGACAGCTCGGCCACGGGGTTGGAGTCGTCGCAGGTGAGAGTGATGTTCAGTTTTTCCGGTTTGCCGGAGGGAGTTTTGGTGTAAATTTCGCCATCGTAGGTGAAGGCGAGGGTGCCGTTGGCGGTGGCTTGTGACAGGAAGCGCACCGGATGGCGGGTGAACGAGGTGAGAGCGGTTAGCTCGCCGGGGTTGCTGAGCGGGAAGGAGTACACATTCATCGAGCCCCCGTTGCGCTCGCTGAGCATGTAGGCCACGGAGCCGTCGGCACTCACCACCGGGTTGAGGTCCTCGCCCGGGTGGTTGGAGAGGTTGGTGTGTGACTTTCTGAGGGCATCGTAGAGCCATATATCGCGGGTGACGGACGAGGTGTGGTGCTTGCGCCAGCTGTCCTCAAACCCTTTGACATCCTGGTAGAGGAACGATGAGCCGTCGGGCAGGAAAGAGATGGCTTCGGCAGCGGTGCCGAGAATCTGCACTGGACGGCCACCTGTCACGGGCACGGAATAGACCTGGTTGAGGCGGGCGGTGGGGAATTGTGCCGAAGAAGCGGGAGCCTGGATGGCGGCGGTGAAAATCACATTTTTGCCATCGGGAGTGAACGCCACGGGAGTTTCTTTGGCTCCGTTGAAAGTGAGTCGGGTGGGGGTGCCTCCGTTGGCGGACATCACAAACAGGTCGCCGCCGCCATAGCGGTCGCTGGCAAAAGCGATGGTTTTGCCATCGGGGCTCCACACGGGAGCACTTTCGTAGCTGCCGGGCTGGGCGGTGAGTCTGACGGCCTCGCCTCCTTTGGCGGCCACCTTGTAGATGTCGCCTTTGTAGGTGAACGCAATCTGCTGTCCGTCAGGAGATATTTTCACATCTCGCATCCAGAGGGGGGTTACAGCCAAGGCTGTGGACGCGGCGCTGAGAATGAGGGCCACGCTGAGCATCGGTTTTATCATAGGTAATAGGGGTTTTGTTTCTGCTCACAAAGTTACAAAATTACTGTCATTTTTCATCACACGCTCTCATATTAGCTTGCGTTGGGATAAACAGGTGGTTACTCCATAAATACCAAATATACTGCGGCGATGAGGAGCACGGCAGCGGCGGCGTGGTTCCATTTTATTGTGAAATCGTTGAACATCAGCGCGCTGAATACCACGAACACCACTAAAGTGATGACCTCCTGCATCACTTTGAGCTGCATGAGCGAAAACGGTCCTCCGTTGCCTTGAAAGCCGATGCGGTTGGCGGGCACCTGAAAACAGTATTCCACCAAAGCTATACCCCAGGAAAACAGAATGATGGCATATAGCGGCCAGTTGGCGGAGAATCCCGAGGACTGGAGTTTGAGGTGTCCATACCAGGCGAAAGTCATGAATACGTTGGCAATCAAAAGCAGCCCAACTGTGAGAATCATAGAGCCCATCAGCAGTTAATTTGTGTGAAATTGAAAATTCGGTGCAAAATTAGTGCTCAATTTGCAAATAATGATGTAATTTTGTGAGAATTTTGTAACAACGAATATATACCATAACCATAGCATTATGTTCAGAACAAATACATGCGGCGAGCTGCGCATTGAAAATGTAGGCTCTAAGGTGACACTTGCCGGCTGGGTGCAGCGCATCCGCAAAATGGGCGGCATGACTTTTATCGACCTTCGCGACCGTTACGGAATAACACAGCTTGTGTTTGACTCCGAAACCAACGCCGACCTTCATGAACAGGCCAACCATCTTGGCCGTGAGTTCGTGGTGCAGGTGACCGGCACTGTGGCTGAACGCTCCAACAAAAATGCCAATATCCCCACCGGCGATATTGAAATCATTGCCGATGGACTGGCGATCCTCAACCGCAGCGATGTGCCTCCGTTCACCATCGAGGACGATACCGATGGTGGAGATGACCTGCGTATGCGCTACCGCTATCTTGACTTGCGCCGCAACTGTGTGCGCCGCAATCTTGAACTGCGCCACCGCATGGCTTTTGAAATACGCCGCTACCTTGACTCCAAGGGTTTCCTGGAAGTGGAGACTCCGGTGCTGATCAAGTCAACCCCCGAGGGTGCCCGTGACTTTGTGGTGCCTTCGCGCATGAATCCCGGCGAATTTTACGCTTTGCCGCAGAGTCCCCAGACATTCAAGCAGCTGCTTATGGTGAGCGGATTTGACCGCTATTTCCAGATTGTGAAATGCTTCCGCGATGAAGACCTCCGCGCCGACCGTCAGCCGGAATTCACACAGATTGACTGCGAGATGTCGTTTGTAGAACAGGAGGATGTGCTCCGGATGTTTGAGGGATTGGTGAAGCATATATTTAAATATGTGAAAGATATTGATTTCACTGAGCCCTTCCCCCGCATGACCTGGGCCGATGCCATGCGCCTGTATGGCAGTGATAAGCCCGACACTCGCTTCGGCATGGAGTTTGTGGAGCTCAAGGATCTCACCACCGGCAAAGGGTTCTCGGTGATGGACGATGCCGAATATGTGGGTGCCATTGTGGCTCCCGGATGTGCCGGCTACACCCGCAAACAGCTTGACCAGCTCACCGAATTTGTGAAGAAATCGCAGATTGGTGCCAAAGGTATGATGTGGGTGAAGTTTGAGGCCGACGGCTCCATCAAGAGCTCGGTGGGTAAATTCTATACCGACGATGAGCTCCGTGCATGGGGCGAACGCGGCGGTGCCAACCCCGGCGACCTGATGCTTATCCTGTGCGGTCCCACAATGCGCACACGCAAGCAGCTGTGTGAGCTTCGTCTGGAGATGGGCTCACGCCTCGGACTGCGCGACCCGCAGAAATTTTCATGCCTGTGGGTGGTGGATTTCCCGCTGTTTGAATGGGATGATGAAACCCAGCGCTACTATGCGATGCACCATCCGTTCACCTCGCCCAACTCTGAAGATATTGACAAACTTGACAGCGACACCGGTGCCGTCCGCGCCACAGCCTACGATATGGTGGTGAACGGCAACGAGCTTGGCGGCGGTTCGATTCGTATCCATGATGCCAAGCTGCAGGACAAGATGTTCCGTTTGCTGGGGTTGTCGGAAGAAGATGCGCAATATAAGTTCGGCTTCCTGATGAATGCCTTCAAGTTCGGTGCGCCGCCTCACGGAGGTCTGGCCTTCGGATTTGACCGTTTTGTGTCAATTCTCGCCGGGCTTGATTCCATCCGCGATGTCATAGCGTTCCCCAAAAACAATTCCGGACGCGACACTATGATCGATGCCCCGTCGCGCATTGATGACTCCCAGCTCCAGGAGCTGTGCATCGATGTGGTGCTCCCCGAAGAAAAATAACAGCATAGAGCGATGCTCATAAAAGAAATAATATACCATCTGCAGGAGCTTGCACCGCTCGCCCGTCAGGAGGATTACGACAACAGTGGCCTTCAGGTGGGGCGCACCGATGTGGAATGTACCGGTGCTCTGGTGTGTGTGGATGTGACTCCTGCAGTGGTAAATGAGGCTATTGAACTTGGGTGCAACCTGATAATATCCCACCATCCGCTTTTGTTCAAGCCGCTCAAGCGCATCACTGGTGCCACATTGACCGAGCAGAGCGTGATGATGGCTCTCAGCGAAGGCGTGACCGTCTATTCATCCCACACTTGTCTTGACAATGCTCCCGGGGGAGTGTCATGGAAGATGGCCGGGATGCTTGGGTTGACACAGGTGTCGGTGCTCCAGCCTCAAACCAACCGTATGCTCAAGCTGCGGGTGTTTGTGCCTCCCACTCATGCCGACAAGGTGTGCAGTGCTCTTTTTGAAGCCGGAGCAGGCCGCAGCGGAGCCTACGAGCATTGTGTTTACCGCTCGCAGGGCGTCGGGACATGGACAGCACTCCCCGGAGCCGATCCCGCTATCGGAAAAGTGGGATGTGCCACCAGTCAGGAAGAGGAGTGTCTCGACATCATGCTCCCGATATGGAAGCGCGAGGCTGTGGAGGCGGCTTTGCTGTCGGCTCATCCATACGAACAGCCCGCTTATGAATTTGTGCCCGTCAGCAATTGCGAGCCCAATGCCGGATGTGGTGCCGTGGGGATGCTGCCTGAGCCGATAACCGCGGCCCAGCTTGTGCTGAAAATCAAGGACACATTCGGGTCGCCTGTGGCCAGATGTTCGCTTATGGCACCCGAGTCTATGGTGCAGAAGGTGGCTCTGTGCGGCGGGAGCGGGGCTTCATTCATCTCCGATGCCATAGCCGCCGGTGCCGACGCATATCTCACTTCGGATACGAGGTATCACGATTTTGTGGACTATGGACGCCGTATTCTGCTGGTGGATATAGGCCACCACGAAAGCGAACAGTGTACTAAATCCATTTTTTATCACCTTATAAGAGAAATTTTTCCTAACTTTGCAGTCCGATATTCCCAGCAGGATATCAATCCGATAAAATACATGTAAATTTATATATGGCTACAGTTGACAAAAACAAACCCGAACAAAATCTTTCTGTAGAGTCGCGTCTGAAATCTCTTTATGAGCTCCAGACCATCCTCTCGCAGATTGACCGTATCAAAACAGTGCGCGGTGAGCTTCCTTTGGAAGTGCGCGACCTTGAGGACCAGATTGAAGGACTTCGCACCCGTAAGGCCAACTTCGCTCAGGACATAGAGGAGCTCCGCAAAAAATCTGTGGCTGAAAAGCATAAAATCGAAGAGGCTCAAACTCTTATTGCCAAATACAAGGAGCAGCTCGACAATGTGAGAAACAACCGTGAGTTTGACCTGTTGTCAAAAGAAATCGAATTCCAGACCCTTGAGATTGAACTGTGTGAGAAGCATATCAACGAGTTTGCCCGCATGGTGGAGAACAAGAGCGCTGAAATCGAATCTACCGACCAGACTCTTGCCGATCAGGAGCACATCCTCGAGGAGAAGCGCAGAGAGCTCAACGAAATCGTGTCGGAAACCAAGCAGGACGAAGAGCGGCTGCGTGAGCAGGCCAAGGAGCTTGAGCCCAAGATTGATGCCCGCACTCTCGCCGCTTTCAAGCGTATCCGCAAAAACGCCCGCAACGGTCTCGGTATCGTTTACATCCAGCGTAATGCCTGCGGCGGCTGTTTCAACCGTATCCCGCCTCAGAAGCAGATGGAGATCAAGATGCACAAGAAGGTGATCGTGTGCGAATATTGCGGTCGCATCATGATTGATCCCGATCTCGCCGGAGTTGAAGCTCCCGAGTCGAAATAATCCGACCCACATATCATCAGATAAATCAACGGGGCTGTGTTGAATTCACTGACACAGCCCCGTTGGGTTTGTATTTGAAGCTATAAGGGAGATGTTATTCCTCGCTCAGGAGCAGAGCCTTGGCCTGCGGAGTGAGAAGATCAGCCACTTCGTAGGGAGCCACCTTGGCATCAATGGCACCGTAGGCGTAGGGGAGAAGTGCATAGGGGTTGTAGTGGAATACAATCATGCCGTTGTAGAGATATACAATGTCACTTACATACACACCGTTGCTTAAGAGCATGGAGCTCAGCTCACCGGTGGTTATCGACAGCTCGTCAGCCACAGCCTGCGCAACGATGGGAGTGAGTGCTTTCTGGTGTTCGGGGGAGAAAAGGTCGTCAAGGGTGAGCACCTGCGCGTTCTTATAAACGTATGTGAAGCAGTCGGAACCCCAAAGAGGATGGGCGCCGCCGAGATACGATGAATAGTCGGTGCGGTAGCTCACATAGTCTAGAGTGATTTCAAGCATCGACACCGACACATCGGCAGTGTAGCTGTAGATGCTTTCGGATGCGGAGTCCACTTGCTTGAATGTGAGGGTGGAATCGTTGTCAAACATTGCCCCCGGCTCCTTGATGTACTGCTTGATGGCATCGTCAACATCATGTCCCGCATATCCGGGGAAGGCGCGGCGCAGCACAGAATCCTGAAGCACATGGATGTCGTAGTTGCCGATGTTCTCCGGCCAGTTGATGGAGGCAGACAAGGTGATATGGCAACTGTCGGGCATCCCTTCAATCAGGTAAGTGCACGAAGATGTCTTGATGTTTTGCGACACTTCAAACGAATTAATCTCACCATTGTTGGCTACTGCACCGTCGTTGGAGTCCGAATTGGAGTGGCAGGCACCGAATGTCAGAGCGAGCGCCATGGCGGTGGAGGACAGGAGAATCTTGTTCATATTCAGGGGGTGTTAAAAAATTTCCGCAAAGATATAATTTCAACGCCAAACCACATATATATGTTCATAACAAATCGGATAAAAGAGGCGAAAAAGCAGCTGGATATTATAAAATTTTTTAACAGGGCACAACTTTATTTTCATAATGCTTGATAATTTCATTGAAAATGACTTACTTTGCACCGCAAAATAGAATTTTACTAATCTAAATCATTGAAATTATGTCAGAAATTGCAGATCGCGTAAAAGCTATCATCGTGGACAAGCTTGGTGTTGACGAAAACGAAGTTACTGAAACCGCAGAATTCACCAAGGACCTTGGCGCAGACAGCCTTGACACCGTAGAGCTCATCATGGAGTTCGAGAAAGAATTCGGTATCACAATTCCCGACGACAAGGCTGAAGGCATCACAACCGTAGGCGACGCTATCGCATACATCGAAGCTGAAAAGAAATAAGTTTCTTTCTGAAGCTAACAGTAACTCGGCGCCGAAAGGCGCCGCTGTTTATATCTCCTCAACCTATTGTATAACCCATAGCTCCAATATACTATATGGAATTAAAAAGAGTAGTTGTGACTGGCCTTGGTGCCATCACTCCGCTTGGCAATGATGTGGCCTCCACCTGGAGCGCTGCTCTTCAGGGCGTGAGCGGTGCTGGACCTATCACTCATTTCGATGCTTCGAAATTCAAAACCCAGTTTGCCTGCGAAGTAAAAAACTTCAATGCTGCTGAGCATATTGACCGCAAAAAGCTTCGCACTCTTGACCTCTATGCGCAATATGCGCTCGTGGCTGCCCGTCAGGCTGTGGCCGACAGTAAACTCGAAGAGGCTCCCAACCTCAACCGCGACCGTGTGGGCGTGATTGTGGCTGCCGGTATCGGTGGTCTCCACACATTTGAGGAAGAGGCCGGTTATTATGCCCTCAACAAGGAAAACGGGCCCAAATACAATCCTTTCTTCATTCCCAAGATGATTGCCGATATTGCATCGGGTCACATCTCTATGGAGTATGGGTATCATGGCCCCAACTACGGTGTTGTGTCGGCTTGCGCTTCGTCCAACAATGCCATCATCGATGCGTTCAACCTCATCCGGCTCGGCAAAGCCGATGCGTTTGTGACCGGTGGAGCTGAAGCAGCCATCTATCCCGCAGGTGTGGGCGGCTTCAACAGCATGCACGCCCTGAGCACACGCAACGACAGCCCCGAAACTGCCTCCCGTCCGTTCAGCAAATCCCGTGATGGATTTGTGATGGGTGAAGGTTCGGCTGTACTCGTGCTTGAGGAGCTGGAACACGCCATTGCCCGCGGTGCCAAAATCTATTGCGAGATTGCCGGCGGCGGCATGAGTGCCGATGCCTACCACCTCACCGCCACCCATCCCGAGGGTCTCGGTGCCAAGCTGGCCATGAAGTCAGCCCTTGAGGATGCCAACATGAAGCCTGAGGATATCGACTACATAAACGTGCACGGCACTTCCACCCCTGTAGGTGATGTGTCGGAGGTGAAAGCTATTGTTGACCTTTTCGGCGACGCAGCCTACAAGCTCAACATCAGCTCCACCAAGTCTATGACAGGCCACCTGCTCGGTGCCACCGGTGCTCTGGAGGCAATGTTCTCCATCAAGGCTGTTGAGGAAGACATCGTGCCCCCCACCATCAACCATGAGGAAGGCGACGATGACGAGAACATCGACTACAGCCTCAACTTCACATTCAACAAGGCCCAGAAGCGCGAAGTGCGTGCCGCACTCTCCAATGCGTTTGGCTTCGGTGGTCACAACGCCACAGTGATAGTGAAGAAATTCCAGAAATAATCTCCTGCACAGGATGTTATATAGCAAAAGGCGACCTTTTCGGGTCGCCTTTTGTTTGTTAGTCCGATATATGCAAAATCCAACGGGGGATAATAACAACCGCTACGAATGGGTGGAAAGTCGCGCTTGTGTTCCGTTGCGGTTATTACGGGTTGATGAGTAGGCGGGTGATGGTGTCGATGGCGGGGGTGAAGGTCTGGTCGGGGCGGACGGGTACCACAGAGATGTATTGGCGGTTGAGCCAGTAGTTGTCGTAGGCGGGGTTGTCGGGGTCGTCGTCGTGGAATTTGCCGGTGAGCATGAAGAACGGGCGGTTGGCCGGGTCAGTGTACTCTTTGTACTCTTCGGTCCAGTGTCCGGGGGATGCGGCGCACACCTTCATCCCTTTAGGCTCGCATTTGGCGGGAATGTTGACATTGAGACACACTCCGGCGGGCAATCCTTCGTCAATCATTCGGCGCACAATGTGGTCTATCCATTTGGGTGTGTGGCTGAAATCGGCCGCAATGCTGTGGTGCAGCAGCGAGAACCCTACGGAGGGTATGCCCAGCATGCAGGCTTCCATAACGGCTCCCATGGTGCCGGAATATATCACGGAGTTGCCGGAATTGGAGCCATGGTTGATGCCCGACACCACGATGTCGGGGCGGCGAGGAAGCACTGTGTGCATGGCGAGTTTGACGCAATCCACGGGTGTGCCGTTGACGGCATAGATTTCGGCATGGTTGTAGGCAGTGCAGCGGTTGATGCGCAGGGGCGTTTCCACAGTGATGGCGGAGGACTGTCCGGAGCGAGGGCCGTCGGGAGCCACTGCTATCACTTTACCGAGGGGCGCGAGGGTGTTGATGAGGGCGTGTATGCCGGGAGCGTGAGCTCCATCGTCGTTGGTGACTAATATCAGCGGTGTCTGTTTGTCCATAATCAAGGTAGTTTTGATACAAAATTAAAAAAATAACCCAAAAGGCAGGTTCAATTGTTGTATCTTTGTATCTGAAAATTTAATCAAAATTCATATTTATGGTAATTCAACGTATTCAAACCCTTTACCTGCTGCTGGCTGTGATAGTGCTGACAGTGTTCCTGTTCGTGCCGTTCGGCTACACCACCTTTGCCGAGGGTGGCGAGGCAGTCATCGATGCATGGCGTCCTCTGGACCTTGCCGGACTGCTTGTGCCCACCTGTGCGTCAGCGTTCCTGATGCTTGTGGCCATATTTTTGTATAAGTCGCAATCCACCCAGCGTCTAGTTGTGGTGTTTGCCATGCTTCTCAGCATAGCTGCTGTGGGTGTGGTGATCTACTTCATGGTGGCCGGACTGGTTGACAGCAATCCGGCAGTGAGTGTGGTCAACACATCGTGGGGCTGGGGCATAGTGCTCCCGATATGCGCCGTAGCATTCCAGATAGCCGCCATCTGTGGCATCAGCCGCGACATGAGGCTTCTGGCAAGCTACGACCGCCTGCGATAATTACTCCCGGTAGTACACTCGCTTGACGCGGGTGGACACCGATGTGAGCACCTCGTAGGGGATGGTGTCGAGTGTTTCGGCAAGCTGCATCACAGATACATGCTGTCCGAAAATCTCCACGCTATCTCCTACGTGGCATTTGGCGTCTGTCACATCCACCATGCAGATGTCCATACATATATTGCCGACGGTGGGGCATAGATAGCCGTTGATCCACACTTTGAGATTGCCGTTTCCTAAATGGCGGTTGATACCGTCGGCATAACCTACGGGGATGGTGGCAATGCGCGAATCGCGATGAAGCAGCCCGCGGCGGCAATATCCTACTGTGGTGCCTGCGGGCCATTCCTTGATGGATATTATGCTTGTGTGGAGCGATGACACAGGTATGAGGGCATCCTGCGAACCATCGTCCATGGTGGGGATGCCGTAGAGGCAGATGCCGAGGCGCACGAGGTCGTACTGATGCTCAGGGAAGCGCGTTATGCCGGTGGAGTTGAGGATATGGCGTTTGAACCGGTAGCTCAGGAGCGATTGCAGCTTCTCGCAGCAGTTGTCGAAAATCTGGAATTGCATCCGGGTGTAATCGTTTTCGGACGGCACATCGGCGCACGACAGGTGGCTGAACACTGTTTCGGCCTTGATTACTTGCTGGGAATTGAGAATTTCGGCAAGTTTCTCCATATCCTGTTCCAGAAATCCGAGGCGTCGCATGCCGGTGTCGAGCTTGATGTGGACGGGAAAATCTTTCACGCCGTATTTCTTGCCTTCGCGGATGATCTCGTTTAGAATGTCGAAGCTGTAAATCTCCGGCTCAAGGTTATAGGCAAACATTGCCTGATAGTTCACCACCCTGGGGTTAAGCACCATGATGGGCATTGTGATGCCGGCGCGGCGCAGGTCGATGCCCTCGTCCAGCACGGCCACGGCTATGTAGGCAGCACCTTGGCTCTGGAGTGTTTTGGCAAGTTCGTAGCTTCCGGCACCGTAACCCGATGCCTTGAGCATGCACACTATGCCGGTGGTGGGTGCAACGGCGGCACGGTAGAAATTGAAGTTGTGCACAATGGCGTCGAGATTCACATCCAGCACTGTTTCCACCCGGCGCAGCTCAAGGAAATCGCAGATGCGGCGGAATTCAAACTCCGGGGCACCCTTGACCAGAATCAGTTCATTGTCGAAATCGTTGGTGCTCACTGATTCAAGGAAAGCGGTGGTGGAGGGGAAAAATGTGGCGTTGGTACCGAAGCAGTGGCTGTTGGCTGAAATCTCCTGGCCGATGCCGATTATGCGGTTGACTCCGGAAACAGCGAGCAGACGGGCCATTTCGGCATACATTCCGGCGGCGGAGAGGGATTCGTGCATCATGTCGGAGAGGATGACGGTAGATGTGCGGAGGGATGTGGCTCTGCGCATCATGAAGTCGAGGGCGGGGGCGAGCGAATGGAGGTCGCAAGTGTAGGAGTCGTGAATCACAAGGCACCCGTTCACTCCTTCCATCACATCCATGCGGGTGCCCGCTTTGGTGAGTGAGGCCATGCGTTGTTTGATGGTTTCAACAGGCAGGCCCAGGGATAGCATCACCGCGAGAGTGGTGATGGAGTCCTCGATGTCGGCATCGCCGGTGAACGGCACTGTCAGCGTGCTGCAAGTCCCATTGTATGAGAACCGGATATCGGAGCCGGCGCCGTTGTCCTCAACGGACGATATGAAGAGCGGAGCCTGCGGGTCGGTGCGGCTCCATGCCATCCTGCGTGCGGGGATATCCATTTGGTCAATGCTGCTGCTTATGAGATGATTGTCGCTGCAATACACCACGGATTCGCAATGCTTGAACAGCTGAAGTTTTTCACGGCATTTGCTTTCGATGGAGTCGAACCCTTCGCTGTGTTCCGGTCCTATGTTGGTGATTACGCCGATGGTGGGACTGATGATAGGCTCGAGGGATTGCATCTCGCCGGTGGTGGATATTCCGGCTTCAAAAATGCCGAGGCGTGTGTCGGAGTTCATTTCCCATATGGAGAGTGGCACACCGATCTGGGAGTTGAAGCTGCGTGGCGAGCGCACAATGGAGTAGTCGTGATGAAGCAGTGTGTGCAGCCACTCTTTGACGGTGGTTTTGCCCTGCGACCCGGTGATGCCTATCACCGGCACATCAAAACGGGTGCGATGGTGGCGGGCGAGGGTCTGGAGTGCGCGAAGCACATCGGGCACCACAATCCAAGAGGCGTCGCTCATATCGGCATCATCGGCGGGAAGCTCGTCCACCACAAAGGCCCTCACCCCCTTGGCATAGAGTCCGGGGATATATTTGTGGCCATTGCCGGTGGATGTGCGGAGCGCGAAAAACAAAGTTTGGCCGGCAAAGGTGAGCGAGCGGCTGTCGGTCAGCAATATACTAACGGTGCGGTTGATACTTGGAGCAGGTGCGTCAAGAATCTGTGCTATTGAATCGGTTGAATAGTTCATGATGCTTCAGCTCGGGATGTTCCTGAGCAAGAGATGTTATGAGATGGAGTGTGTCGGAGCGGAACTTTTCGGCGGCTCCTGAGCCGGAGGTGAGAGGGTGATGGTTCAATCGGCGTGTGAGGCTGAGGGCCTGACGCGAAAGTTCTATTGTGTCATTGCTGAAAAATGATTTGGCAAACAGTTCGTATATATAATCGATGGCTGTGTCGGACGGGTGCTTCATGTCGGAAGCATAGAAGCGGTAGTCGCGCAAGTCGTCCATCATAATTTCGTAGGCGGGGAAATAGGTGATGCCATGTGTGGCATTTGCGGCCTGCTCGCATGCCAGCAGCAGGGTGGATTTGCTCAGCTGATTGCCATGGGCACCGTCGGCGAGATGACGGATAGGGCTGACAGTCAGAATAATCCTGATATCCGGATGCACGGAGCGCAGCTGCTCCACGGTGCGTGAGATGGCTTGGGTGCACTCGTTGACCGACATACGGCGGCGGGTGAACAGGGAGGCCGGCTGCTTCTGGCAGTTGGCTACCACACACCCGGTGGCGTTGAGCGAAAAAGCCCAGGCGGTGCCGAGAGTGATGCACGCCACATCGGCTTTCTTGACAAAGCTGTGGGCAGCGTCAAGGCGGGAGTTGAGATTCTGCAGCAGGTCACCGGCATCGGGCGAATTGAGCTTGGTGTGGGTGCTGTAGCTGAACCATAATCCGTCGCTGCCTCTTTGAATGTCGGATTGGGAAAAATGGGTGTGGTCAACAATGCGGCTGACGGTGGCGGCAATCGAGGCGGGGTTGTAGAGCGTGCCGAAAGGATTGGCGAGCACAGTAAACAGCCGTTCATCAAGTTTTGCTCCGATATTGTCGGTGAAGCATGACCCGAGCATCAGGATGCGGTTGGAATGGCTGATAGACGGCTGAGAGCTTAGCGGCTGTATGTCAGTGCGAAAATTCATGCCGGGCGGTGGTGCTGAGGTTCAATAGAGATTGTAGTCAACAGAAAGCACCTGGAATTCGGTGCGGCGGTTGATCTGGTCGGCGGCCTCGCGGTCGGCTTCTTCGGGAAGGGTGAGGATATACTCCTCAGTGAGCACATCACCCTCCTTGAACTGCGGGTACAGCCGTGCCACGCGCTTGGTGACTGTTTTCGGCCTTGATTTGCCATACCCCTGATACTGGAGCCTGTCGGGTGAGATTCCGGCAGCAATCAGATAGTCGATGACCGATTTAGCGCGTCGGTGGGAGAGGTCGATATTGTACTCTTCCGAGCCTATGCGGTCGGTGTGGGAAGCCATCTCGATAGTGATGTTGGGGTTGTCGTTGAGCAGCTGCACAAGCTCGTCAAGGGCCTGTGTGGACTCGGGACGGAGTGTGGCTTTGTCGAAGTCGTAGAAAATATTCTCCACAATGTTGGGCTTGGAGAGGGATGCGAGCATGAAATCCACTTCATATTCGGCATCCACGGCTGCGGTGTCGGCAGTGAACTGCTGGCGTGCGTTGAGATACCCTTTGGCCCCGGCCATCATCACATAGCTCACTCCACGCTGCAGCGGGAAGGTGAAAGAGCCATCGGGCCGGGCTGCGGTTTTCTGAATGGTGCCGTCGTTGCCCACAATGCGTATCACGGCGTTGGTCACCGGCTCCTCGTCCATATCCATCACCCATCCGTTGAGGTTGATTTTAAGGTCGGGCAACTCGAAGGAGTAGAGGTGGTCGTAGCCACGGCCATCGCCACGGTTGGAACTGAAAAATCCTGTGTTGGGTTTATGGGGGTCGTAGGTCATGCCGAAATCGTCGGCGCTTGAGTTGAGTGGCGCTCCCATGTTGCTGATGTTCCAGTTGCCGTCGGGCTGGAGGGTGGCTCGGAACAGGTCAAGGCCGCCCATGCCGGGATGGCCGTTGGAGGAGAATATCAGGATGCTGTCGCTGACCACGTAGGGAAACACCTCATCGCCGGATGTGTTGATCTGGTCGCCGAGGTTCTCGAGTGAGCCTGCGCGCTCCTTGAGGTTGATGCGCCACAGGTCTTTGCCACCGTAGCCGGGCATATCACTGGAGAAATAGAGATATGTGCCGTCAGGGCTGACTGAGGGGTGACCGTAGCTGGAGATGGTGTCGGCGGTGATTTCAAACTTCACCGCTTTGCTCCATGAGGCATCGCTGCGCGAGGAGGTATAGATCTCCACGCCGGTGTTGCGGTCGGGCATACGTTTGGCCACGGTAAGATACATTGTGCCTCCGTCGGGCGAGAAAGCAGCAATCCCTTCGTCCATTTCCGAATTGAGCTCGCCTTCCACAGCCTCCGGGCGTTGCCATTCGCCTTTTTCATTTTTGCGCGACATCCAGATATCACCTTTCTTCATTCCGGTGATTTCGCTGCGTTTGTCGCCCACCACTTTTTCGTTGGTGGTGGTGAAGTAGAGGATTTCGTCGTTGAACATCGGCGAGAAGTCGGAGCGGCGGGAGTTGAAAAGTTTGGCCGACTTCACGATATATCTGTTGGGGTTGGCTCTGAGGCTGTCGGCAATCAGAGCGCCTTTCAATCCGTTGATGGCGGTGAGGGAGTGGGGGTTCTGCATCAGAAACTCCTGGTAGGCTCTCACTGCCTGGGAGTATTTGCCGTCGGCGTGGAGCATCTGGGCGAGATACAGCTGGGCCAGGGTGTCGGGGTAGCCGTAGCGTATGGAGTTCTGGTATGCAGCGGCCGCACGTGCGCTCTGGCTGAGCATGCGGTGGGCGTTGCCCATTTTGAATGCCACTTCGCCGCGTAGCGGACGGTCGGCTTTCTTGGTGAGCTTGTTGTAGATCTTGCGATATGTTTTCGAAGCATCAAAATATTCACCACGAGCCATTTGCTCATCGGCAGTGGCGAGTTTTGGACCACGGCATCCGGAGATGGTCAACAGTATGAGGGCGGAGATAAGAAGCAGTTTGGTTTTCATAAATATATAACGGAGGAAAGTGATCATATATTTTGCTTTCCGGAATGCAAAGGTACCAAAAAAAATCAGGACGGCCATTAGACCGTCCTGATCATTATAGGAGTGTGAAACGATTATCAGTTGATGGCACCGTTGAGGTTGAATTTGGCAAATTCAAGGTCGCTGAGAGCCTTGCTTGCGAGAGAGTCGTCAAGCTTGATGGCCTTGCGGAGGTTGGAGATAACCTTATCGGAGTTGTTGGTGCGGGCACCGAGCACAGCGTTGAGGTAGTAGGTGGTAGCATCGGGGTTGGCCACGGCATCAAGAGTACGGTTGGCGGTGCTGTAGTCCTTGGTGAGGATTTGAGCAAGAGCTGCATTGTTGGTTTTGGCGGAGCCGAAAGCCTTCACAGCTGCGGGATAGTCACCCTGCTGGAGGTAGTAAACACCCATGGCTTCGCCGGCTTCGGGCAGACCAGCGGCAGAGCCGAGGCTGTTGGCGGCAGCGCGGTAGTCCTTGTTGAGGAGTGACACGAGGCCACGGTTCATGTTGACCTCGGAGCTTTCGGGAGCACGCTTGGCAGCCTGGTTGAAGCTTGCGAGAGCAGCCTCATAGTCCTTGGCGATGTACTGGGTCATACCAAGGTTGTTGTAGCCGCGGTAGTCGTTAGGATACAGACGGGTCACATCCTGATAGATAGCTTTCTTGCGATTGTTGTCGTTGGTGAGGGCGGCAGCGTAGAGGAGCTCGTCAACGGAGAGGGCTGCGGGGTTGGTTTGAGCGAGGTTGGCAATCTCTTCGTCGCTCTTGCCAATCACGTTGACCGAAGCGGTGAGGCGTGAGTAGCGGAGCTGGGGAAGGATTTCATCGGCAAGTGCTTCAAACACTGAAGCGAAGTTGCGGATTTCTTTTTCGCGCTGTTCGGGATCCTTGTACATGGAAAGAACGCTCAGGATGAGGTCTTTGTCCTGTATGTTGCTCTGGCTAACGAGTTTCTGGAAGCCGTCCCAGTCCTCGGGAGTGAACTGCGAGGTGAGTTCGCCAAACTCGGTGATTTTGTCCTTTTTGAGCTGGTTCTCAAGATATTTGCTGGTGTTTTTCTCGCGGTTTTCAGCCAGGCGTGTGTTGAAGTCGAGCGATCCTTCGGGCGAAGCGTAGGAGGAGATGTTGATTTCCTCGATTACGCGGGAAGAGTCGGCATTGGCGGCGTTGAGCTTTTTGTTGAACTCTTCCACCGACTGCGATTTGAGCTCGGACTGACGGAGGTTGGCCTGGTTGATGAGGAACCGGATGTCAGCGCTGTATTTTTCGTTGATGATGCGCTGGAACTTGTCGGGAGCCAGAGCGGGGTTGACTGTTGCGGCATCAGCCATTGTGGAAGTGGCAACCACACCATCAGCCACCTTCACGCGGGGAAGCACATACTGCTTGCTGCCCTGAGCCACATTGAACGCGAGGTAGAGCTCGCTCTTGAGCATGTCGGGCTGGTATGCGTAGTTGACGGGCACTGTGAGCTGACCGCCGTTTTCGTAGCTTACCACGGGATTGTTGCCACGTACTTTCTCACCCTGGTAGGTGATGGGAGCGCCGTTGGTTTCCTGTCCGTTGTAAACCAGCACGGGGGTGATGGTCACAGACGCATTTTTCTGGAAAAATTTAGCAGGTACATTGCCGCTTACAGTAGCGGGAATCTGCTCTCCAACGACCTCGAGGGGGTTGGGGTTGGTGGTGAAATAGTCGGATTTGAACGGGTTCATCTTGCCGTTACAGCTTGAGAGAAGAACCACACCGGCCATCATCAGAGGATAGCAAATACTCTTACTCATAAATAGTATGGTTTGAAACTTTGTAAAATATGTTCGTATTGTCGGTTGATAGATTGTGCAAAGGTATTCAAAAAATAAGATATATGCCACATAAATTTCCCGATTTTTGTTATTTTTGCGCTCAATTAAAAAACAAACACCTTCTTGAGATGAGAAAATGGCGTATTGATGACAGCGCAGAGCTGTACAATATAAACGGATGGGGACTGAAATATTTTTCCATCAACGATAAAGGTCATGTGCAAGTGACCCCTAAAGCCGGATATGCTTCGGTGGATATCAAGGAGCTCATGGATGAGCTGCAGGTGAGGGATGTCACCGCCCCGTTGCTCCTGCGCTTTCCCGACATTCTTGACAACAGGATTGAAAAGATTTCGCGCTGTTTCAAGCAGGCGGCCGAGGAGTATGACTACCAGGCTCAGAATTTCATTATCTATCCCATCAAGGTCAACCAGATGCGGCCTGTGGTGGAGGAGATTGTGAGCCACGGCAAGAAGTTCAATATTGGACTTGAGGCCGGTTCCAAGCCGGAACTCCATGCAGTGCTTGCCACCAATATAGCCGAAAACGCCTTGATTATATGCAACGGCTACAAGGATGAAAGCTTTGTGGAGCTGGCTCTGCTTGCCCAGAAAATGGGCAGGAGAATCTTTCTCGTGGTGGAGAAGATCAATGAGCTCAATGTGATAGCCACTGTGGCCAAGCGGCTTGGCATCAAGCCCAACATCGGCATACGTATCAAATTGTCGTCGTCCGGCTCCGGCAAATGGGAGGAGAGTGGCGGCGACCAGTCGAAATTCGGACTTAATTCCACAGAGCTGCTGCAGGCTTTGGACACCCTTAAAAAGAAAGGACTGGCTGACTGTCTGAAACTGATTCATTTCCATATCGGCAGTCAGGTGACCAAAATACGGCTGATCAAGAATGCTCTGCGCGAGGCGATGCAGTTCTACGTGCAGCTTACCAACCTCGGATTCAACATCGACTTCGTGGATATTGGCGGCGGCCTCGGAGTGGATTACGACGGCACGAGAAACGCTTCGTCGGAAAGTTCGATGAACTACAGCATCCAGGAGTATGCCAACGATGCCGTGTCGGCACTGGTGGATGTGTGTGTGAAAAACAATATCTCGCAGCCCAATATCATAACCGAGAGCGGTCGGTCGCTCACCGCCCATCATTCCGTGCTGGTGTTTGAGGTGTTGGAAACCACTTCGCTGCCGGTGTGGAAAGATAGCGAGGAGGTGAACCCCGATGCCCATGAGCTGCTGCGGGAGCTTTACACCATCTGGGACCGCCTTGACCAGCCAAGGTTGCTTGAAAGTTGGCACGATGCCCTGCAAATCAGGGAGGAAGCTCTTGACCTGTTCAGCCTCGGTATGCTTGACCTTAACACCCGTGCGCAGATTGAGAAACTGTTCTGGTCGATTGCTCGTGAGGTGGGCGAGATGGCCAACGATATGAAGCACGCTCCCGAGGAGCTGCGGAAGATATCGAAAATGCTGCCGGATAAATATTTCTGCAATTTCTCACTCTTCCAGTCGCTGCCCGATTCGTGGGCCATTGACCAGCTTTTCCCCATCATACCCATCAGCCGTCTCGATGAGCGTCCCGACCGTACCTGCACCATTCAGGATATCACCTGCGACAGCGACGGCAAGATAGCCAATTTCATCACATCCCACGGCACCTCCAACGCTCTTCCTGTTCATTCGCTCAAAAATGGTGAGCCTTATTATATAGGTGTGTTCCTTGTGGGTGCCTATCAGGAGATACTGGGTGATATGCACAATCTGTTCGGCGATACCAATGCGGTGCATATATCGGTGTATAAGGACCGGTATGAGATCGACCGTATCATTGACGGTGAAACAGTGGCCGAAGTGCTTGACTATGTGGAGTTCAACCCCAAGAAGCTGGTACGCAACGTGGAAACATGGGTCACCTCGTCCATGAAAGCCGGACGCATCACACCCGAGGAGGGCAGGGAGTTCCTAAGCAACTACCGCTCGGGTCTGTATGGGTACACCTATCTTGAAAAGGACTGATGTATAGATACTTCATGCGGCTCGCCTATCGGGGTGAGCCTTTCCACGGATGGCAGTCACAGCCCAATGCAATAAGTGTGCAGGAGGTGCTGGAGCGCGGCCTGAGCACGATTATGCGCCATGAGGTGAAAATCACTGGGGCAGGGCGCACCGACACCGGCGTCAATGCCCGGATGATGGTGGCCCATTTCGATCTCGAGGCTCCTGTGGCCGACGAGACGCAACTGGTGCGCGCCATCAATTCGATTGTGGGCAAGGATATTGCCGTTTACTCGGTGTTTCCGGTGCATGATACCGCCCATGCGCGGTTTGACGCCACAAGCCGCACCTACCACTATTATGCCACAACCGGCAAATCGCCGTTTTTTTATCCGCTGGCGTGGCAGGCTCCGCAACATCTTGATTACGAGGCTATGAACCATGCTGCCAAGCATCTGCTGGAGGTAGAGGATTTCACCTCGTTTGCCAAATTGCATACCGACACCAAAACCAATATATGCAATGTGACTGAAGCCGAGTGGCGCAGTGTGGGCCCTGACGGAATGGTGTTTGTGATCACTGCCGACCGGTTTCTGCGCAATATGGTGCGGGCCGTGGTGGGCACACTTGTGGATGTAGGGCGCGGCAAAATCAGCGAGCGCGAGTTCATGGATATTGTGTCCAAGCGCGACCGGTGTGCCGCCGGCACATCGATGCCACCCCAGGCGCTCTATCTGTGGGAGGTGACCTATCCGTTTGCCATCAGGTGATTTTTTGGGCTAACGCTTTGGTTGTTTGAACAAGGTTGGCTAACTTTGTGGCTTAAATGGCGATATGTGCGCCAATGAATAAAAACGATAATAAATCAGTATAAATAGAAGGCAATGGCTGAAATAGAAGAAACCGAAGGTACAGAGAAGAAAGGACTTAACTTTGTAGAGCAAATTGTGTGGGACGACCTGCAGGCCGGCAAGAACGGTGGCAGACTCAACACCCGTTTCCCGCCCGAGCCCAACGGCTACCTTCATATAGGTCATGCCAAGGCTATATGTATGGATTTCGGTGTGGCTGAGAAATTCGGCGGCACCTGCAATCTCCGTTTCGATGATACCAACCCTGTGAAGGAAGATGTGGAGTATGTTGACTCCATCCGCGAGGATATCCACTGGCTCGGTTTTGACTGGGGCAACAGGGAATATTACGCCAGCGACTATTTCCCCCAGCTTTATGATTTGGCCGTGCGCCTTATCAAGGAGGGGAAGGCATACGTTGACGACCAGACTTCCGAGCAGATTGCCGCGCAGAAAGGCACTCCCACCACTCCGGGACAGGATTCGCCATATCGCAACCGCTCCGTGGAGGAGAACCTCGACCTGTTTGAGCGTATGAATGCCGGTGAGTTTGACGAAGGCGCACGTGTGCTCCGCGCCAAAATCGACATGGCATCGCCCAACATGCACTTCCGCGACCCGATAATGTATCGCATCATCAAAACTCCCCACCACCGCACCGGCACCAAGTGGAAAGTTTATCCTATGTATGACTTCGCCCACGGCCAGAGCGATTATTTTGAAGGTGTGACACACTCTATATGCACATTGGAATTTGTGGTGCACCGTCCTCTCTATGAGTATTTTGTCAAGGAACTCGCCGATGAGAGCTACTGCCCCCGACAGATAGAGTTCAACCGCCTCAATCTCACCTACACCGTGATGAGCAAGCGCAAGCTGCTGCAGTTGGTGAAGGAAGGACTGGTGGCCGGATGGGATGATCCCCGTATGCCGACCATCTCTGGTATGCGCCGCCGCGGCTATACTCCGCAATCCATCCGCAACTTCATTGAGAAAATCGGCTATACCAAATATGAAGCGCTCAACAGTGTGTCGCTGCTTGAACACGCTGTGCGCGAGGACCTCAACGCTGTGTCCACCCGTGTGATGGCTGTGATGAACCCTGTGAAAGTGGTGATTGACAACTATCCCGAGGGCCAAACCGAGATGGTGGAGTTGGAAAACAATCCCGAGGATCCCAATGCAGGCACCCACAGCATGCCTTTCGGCCGCGAGCTGTATATAGAGCGCGATGACTTCATGGAGAATCCGCCCAAGAAATTCTTCCGTCTTGCTCCCGACGCTGAGGTGCGCCTCAAGGGTGCCTACATAGTGAAATGTGTGGGTGTGGAGAAGGATGCAGACGGTAATATCACCACCATCCATTGTACATACGACCCCGACACCCGTAGCGGTTTGCCCGGAAGCATGCGCAAGGTCAAAGGCACTCTCCATTGGGTGAACGCGGCCACAGCTGTTGATGCTACCGCAAGATTGTACGACCGTTTGTTTGCCGTGGAGAACCCTGCAGCTGAAACAGAGAAAGATTTCCGCGAACTTCTCAATCCCGATTCCTTGAAGGTGGTGGAAGGTATCAAGGTGGAGCCGTATCTGGCCGAAAACGCTGTGCCCGGTGCCCACTTCCAGTTCCAGCGCATAGGTTATTTCACTCCCGACCTCGACAGCACCCCCGACCATCTTGTGTTCAACCGCACCATTGCATTGAAAGACAGCTGGGAAAAGGTTCAGAAAAAATAATCGGCACCATTCCGGATGGAACACAATAATAGTGTCGAGCAGTTGTATCGGCAATTTGTAGCCGATATGGATCAGCCATTGTCGGAGCGTTACTACGATGAAGCCGAGCTGCTCGATGTGTTTGATTATGCTTCGGATGTGGGCGACGACGCGGTGCGCACAGAAGTGGTGTTGCTTGCCGAGCGGCTATGCCCCGGAAGCGTGAGTATTGCCGAGCGCAAAGCTCTGCTCTACTGGAGTATGGGCAGCAATGAGGCTGCATCGAAAGTTATATCAACCATCCCCGGTAAACATTTTCTCACACGGCTCACACAGTTGCGTATCAAGAAAAATGTGGCGCAGCTCGCTGCCAATGAATTCTCCATGCTGGTCAAAGGTGTGAAGCCGGGAACAATGGAGGATGAGGAGGTGATTCAACTCATTGATGCGGCGCACGAAGCAGGGCAGGAGCAGTGGCTTATGGACCATTATGAGCTCTTGAAGCAGCTTGCACAATATCCCGAGACTGTGATGTATGATATTGTGGGTGCTGTGCTCGACAGCGGCCTTGACAGTGATTTTGAGTTTGTCAACAATGCTCTTGACGACCTCACCATGGCTTCGCCATACGATTTGGGATTCTGGGAGTATGCCGCCGATGTCGCAATGTCGCGACAGGAAGACCCCGAGCGGGCTTTAGGGTGTGTGGAGTATGCTTTGGCCATAAATCCCAAATCGCAGAAGTCGCTGATACTGAAGTCGGATTGTCTGCTGGCTATGGATCCGCCAAGGATAGATGAAGCTCTGGACGCAGCCCGAAAAGCATATACCCTATATCCTGATGAGGCATCAGTGAGCCTTGCCTATGCCCATGCCCTCCAGCTGAGCGATCGCAAGGGTGAGGCTATGGAGGTGCTCAAGAGGCACCTGACCATGAAGGGGTGCGATCTGTTGGTGATTGTGCCGATATCAATGTTTGACAGCGGTTTGAATATCGGGGATTTGTTGCGCTCCGCAGTGACGAATGTCAATCCGGAATTGCTTGAAATGCAATTTGACGGCCTTGTGACGAAATACACATCTCTTGGCGATTACGAGCATCTGGCTCAGATTATGGAGGTGGCGGAGGAGCTTGGATATGTCCGCAACTACAATCCGGAATTTATGGTAGAGCTGTATTTCCGCACCGACCGTTGGGAAAAGACGCTCCCTTATCTCGCTGAGTGTGTGCCGTTCAACCACAAGATATGGTTGCTGGCTCTCTTGATGAGTCTGCCCGGCCCGAATGGGGTGGAGGAAACCGTCAAAGAGATTGACGACCGTTTGAAGGATATTGACGACAGCATAGCCACGAGCTCATTGGCCGATATCATGCAGTACCGCGCAATCAAGGAGCACGTTAAGGCAATCCGCGAGACATTGCTGTCCGGCGAACAGTTGGATGTGAATCATTTCAATCCTTTCCAGCCTTAGATATAGGGGTTTTGTCGCTTTTCCTCACCGATGGTTGTGGCCGGTCCGTGACCGGGATACACCACTGTGGCGTCGGGGAGGGTGAGGAGCTTTGTTTGAATGGCTTTAATCAGGGTAGCGTAATCGCCCCCCGGCAGGTCGGTGCGGCCTATGGAGCCGTTGAAAAGCGCATCGCCGGTAATCACAAATCCGTCCGCGGCATCATACAGCGCAATAGATCCTTGAGAATGGCCAGGTACCTCGATGACTTTGAGTGAGCCGGAGCCTATGCTTACAGTGTCGTTGTCGTGCAGCTGCAAAGCAATGGACAAGGGTGTCGGGGTAGGGATGGGCAGATGGAACATCCGTGCCTGTTCGGCCCGTGCGAGTCCAAGGGTGGCATCACCCTGATGCGCGGCGGTGGCAAGATTGTAGGTGCTGATTATATGGTCATTGCCAAGAGTGTGGTCGATATGCAGGTGGGTGTTGATGAGGTGCACCGGATTGAGATTGTGGGCCTTGATGAACTCGTCGAGCTGCAAGGCTTCGGCATCCGACTGCATTCCGGGGTCAATCACAGCGGCCTGCAGGGTGGTTTCGTCCCACACAATATATGTGTTGACTCCGAACAGATTGAATTCAAATCGAGCTATTTTCATAATTCTACATAGATGATAGATTTTGAGGTGAAGAACTCCTCGGAAAAATAGTCGCTCAAAGGCACTTCAATCACAGGACGGTGCACAGCCGCTATCTCCTCGGCGAGGTCTTTACCTTTAAGGCATAACAAACCCGGGGGCAAACTGTTGGCATCGGGTGCGGATATATTGCGGCGCACCAGTTTCACAAGCTCGCTGAGCTGCATCACTGCGCGGCTCACCACGAAATGAAATTTTTTGTGACACTCGCCCATGTCACCGTGCTGAAATGTGACATTGGTGAGGCCGATGGCCTGGGCCACCGAGGAGGCCACCTTGATTTTCTTGCCTATGCGGTCAATGAGGTGGAAGCGGCATTGCGGCCAGAGGATGGCGAGCGGAATACCGGGGAAGCCGCCTCCGGTGCCGAGGTCAAGAACAGCTGTGCCCGGTGCGGGAGTGACGAATTTGGCAATGGCGGCGGAGTGGAGTATATGCCGCTCGTATAGATTGGATATATCCTTGCGTGATATGACATTGATTTTTTCGTTCCATTCGCTGTAAAGCGGTCCGAGCATGGCCAGCTGTTGGCGTTGCATGTCGCTGAGGTCGGGAAAATATTTAAGTATTTCGTCCATGATGATGCAAAAGTACGGAAATTATAGCTACTTTTGTTAAACTCATAACCAAAAAGCTGATGAAAATAGGAAAAGAAAATGAATTGACAGTGGCCCGCATCGTGGATTTCGGTGTGTATCTCGCCGATGACAAAGGAAATGAGGTGCTTCTGCCTTCGCGTTATATAACTGAACCCCCTGTGGTGGGCGATAAGATGAATCTGTTTGTATATACCGATTCCGAGGACCGCCCTGTGGCCACCACCGAGCATCCGTTTGCTCAGGTGGGCGAATTTGCATTTCTTGATGTGGTGGCTGTCAACCGCATCGGAGCATTCCTCGACTGGGGGTTGATGAAAAATCTGCTGTGTCCGTTCCGCGAGCAGAAGGTGAAGATGAATGTAGGTATGCAGTATCTTGTGTATCTGTATCTCGACGATGCTTCCCAAAGGGTGGTGTGCTCTGCCAAAATAGAGAAGTTTCTGGGAAATATGCCGCCTGAATATAAGCGTGGCCAGAAAGTGAAGGCTCTTGTGTACAAGCACACCGAGCTCGGCTATCTGTGCATTGTTGACAATCTTCATCAGGGAATGGTGTATGAATCATCGCTCTACGCTCCGTTGGAGATAGGTAGCGAAGTGGAGGCTCATGTGGCAAAAGTGCGCCGCGATGGCAAAATCGACCTTGTGGCCGGCGCTGCTGCAATGGAACGCTCCTCGGCTGTGGCCGAAAAATTGCTGCGGATGCTGGAGCAGAACAACGGATTTGTGCCGCTCACCGACAAGTCATCGCCCGAGGCTATCAGCATGACTCTGCATTGCAGCAAAAAGGATTTCAAGAAGGCGGTGGGACATTTGCTGAAGCAGGGGAAAATCCGCGTGGAAGACTCCGGAGTGTCACTTTTTGCACATGAATAGGCCGTTATGTGAATTTTTTTTGCCACCTTTGCATATTATTTTATCTAATGTGAACATCAATCTGTAGAAATGGAATTTTCCGCTAACCAGATTGCCGCGCTCTGCAACGGAACTGTGGAGGGTGACGGCGAAGTTAAAATCAGCACATTTGCCAAAATTGAGGAGGGCCACCCCGGTGCCATATCGTTTTTGGCCAATCCAAAATATATTCATTATATCTACACCACCAACTCGTCGGCAGTGCTTGTAAAGCGGGATTTCGTCCCGGAGCAGCCGGTGAAGGCCACCCTCATCCGCGTGGATGACCCCTACGCCACAGTGGCCCATCTTCTCACTATGGTGCAGCAGATGCTCACCCCGGTGTACAAAGGGATAGAGCAGCCGTGCTTCATAGCCGATGGTGTGGAGATTCCCGAAGATGCCTATGTCGGAGCTTTCGCATATATCGGCAAAGGGTGCAGAATAGCTCCCGGAGCCAAGATTTATCCTCAGGCATATCTCGGCGATAATGTGTCGGTAGGCAAAGACTCGATCATATATTCCGGCGCCAAGATATATCACGGCTGCAAAGTGGGTGAGCGTTGCATCATCCATTCGGGAGCTGTGATTGGTGCTGACGGCTTCGGCTTTGCTCCGGTTGACGGTCATTACGACAAGATACCGCAGATTGGCAATGTGGAGATTGGCGATGATGTGGAGATCGGTGCCAACACCACTGTGGACCGTGCCATGATGGGGAGTACCCGCATCGCCAACGGTGTGAAGCTTGACAATCTGATTCAGATAGCCCACAACTGTACCGTGGGCGAGAGCACCGTTATGGCTGCACAGGCCGGAGTGGCAGGCAGCACACATATCGGTTCGCACTGCATGATTGGCGGTCAGGTAGGTCTTGCCGGACATATCACTGTGGGCGACGGAGCGCAGATAGCCGCCCAGTCGGGCACTCAAAAGAGCATCGAGGCTGGCGCCCGCCTGTTCGGCACTCCTGCAATGGACCTGAGAGAGTACGGACGGCAGGCCGTGAATGTGAAGAATCTGCCTGGACTGTATGACGCAGTGCGCCGTCTTGAAAAAGAAATTAACAACATGAAAAAATAAAGCGTAAATACCTATGCGACAAATTACTCTTAAATCCCCGTTTTCGGTGCACGGTAAAGGGTTGCATACCGGCATGATGATTGATGCCGAATTTTGCCCCGCCCCCGAGAATCACGGATATAAAATTCAGCGTGTGGACCTCGAAGGTCAGCCTGTGATTGACGCTTTGGCCGAAAACGTATTGTCCACCACACGCGGCACCGTGATTGGCCGCGGCGATGTGACCGTCAGCACCATCGAGCATGCCATGGCAGCTCTTTATGCTTTCGGTATCGACAACTGCCTTATTAAGGTGACAGGTCCGGAGATACCTATCCTTGACGGCAGTGCCCGCGAGTATGCCGAAAAGATTCAGGAAGTGGGCTTGGAGGAGCAGAAAGCTGACAAGGATTTCTACATCGTGAAGCAGAAGCTGTCGATGCGCGATGAGGCTACCGGAGCTTCAATCGTTGTGCTCCCGGATTCGGATTTCTCTGTTGATGTGATGGTGCAGTTTGACAGCCCGGTGCTTACAAACCAGTATGCATCGCTGGAGAATATTGACGATTTTGCCAAGGAGATAGCTTCGAGCCGCACATTTGTGTTTGTTCGCGAAATAGAGCCTCTTGTAAAGAACAATCTCATCAAGGGCGGCGACCTTGAGAATGCTATCGTGATTTACGACAAGCTGATGGCTCAGGACGAGCTCAACCATATCGCCGACATGATGGGAGTTCCACACAAGCATGTGGCTGAGTTCGGTTATATCCAGGCTGCTCCGTTGAGCAGCGACAATGAGCCTGCCCGCCACAAATTGCTTGATATCATGGGCGACCTCGCTCTCATTGGCCGACCCATCAAGGGCAAAGTGATAGCCACCCGTCCCGGTCACAGCATTAACACCAAGTTTGCCCAGAAAATCCGCAAGGAGATCAAGCGTCAGGATGTGCAGGCTCCGCTCTACGACCCCAACAAGGCTCCGCTGATGGACAACAACCGCATCCGCGAACTCCTTCCCCACCGCTATCCGTTCCTGCTCGTTGACAAAATCATCGAGAAGGGCGAGAACTATATCGTGGGTATGAAGAATATCACAGCCAATGAGCCTTTCTTCCCCGGTCACTTCCCTCAGGAACCGGTGATGCCCGGTGTGCTTCAGATAGAGGCTATGGCTCAGACAGGTGGCCTGCTTGTGCTGTCAACCGTGGATGATCCTGAACGCTACTCCACATATTTCATGAAGATTGACAATGTGAAGTTCCGCAACAAGGTGGTGCCCGGCGACACACTGATATTCCATGTGTCGTTCATGACCGAGCTCCGTCGCGGATGTGCTGTGATGAAGGGTTATGCCTTTGTCGGCGAAAAGATTGTGAGCGAGTGTGAATTCATGGCTCAAATAGTTAAAAACAAATAGATATGAAGCAACCGTTAGCATATATCCATCCCGCTGCCAAGATAGCTCCCAGCGTGGTGATTGATCCTTTTGTCACCATCGAGCAGAATGTGGAGATTGGTGAAGGTACCCGCATCGGGTCCAATGTTACCATCATGGAGGGTGCCCGTATCGGCAAGAACTGCACCATTTTTCCCGGTGCTGTGATTTCCGGCATTCCCCAGGATTTGAAATTCCGCGGCGAGGACACTCTTGCCATTATCGGTGACAACACCACCATCCGTGAGTGTGTGACTGTGAACCGCGGCACTGCCGCCAAGGGCAAAACTGTGGTGGGCAACAACTGCCTCATCATGGCCTACAGCCATATAGCCCACGACTGCGTGGTTGGTGACAATGTGATTATCTCCAACGCCACCCAGATAGCCGGTGAAGTGGTGGTGGATAATTTCGCTGTGATTGGCGGAGGCACTCTAATCCATCAGTTCTGCCACATCGGTCCCCATGTGATGATTCAGGGCGGTGCGCTTGTCAACAAGGATATTCCTCCATACGTGAAGGCGGCCCGCGAGCCGATTGCCTACGCTGGAGTCAATTCCATAGGGTTGCGTCGCCGTGGGTTCACCTCCGAAGTGATTCGCGACATTCAGGAGATCTACCGCTATCTCTATCTTTCCGGACTCAACAACACCGATGCCGTGGAGCGCATCGAGGCTGAGCTTCCCGCCACTAAGGAGAGAGATGAAATCATACTTTTTGTGCGTAATTCCAAGCGCGGCATCATTCGCGGCTATGTATAAATAGCCGGCGGTTGATATACAATAATATGAGCGAGGGGGCCTTCAATGAAGTGCCCCCTCGCTGCGTATGGAAATTCTACTATTGGAGTTTGTGGATGGTGTCGATCATGGTGTCGCCGAGGCCGATTGTGTACCCTTGGGTTACAAACACAATGCGGTTGAATGTGTCGGCGATGATGAATATCGGCAGCTCGCTTGATGGCAGCTTCATGCTTTCAATGATGGAATTGGCGGCGGAGGAGTTGATGTCAAGACCAAGCACCGTGGTGGATGGGAGCCCCTGCATGAGTGATGGGTCGGCACGCTTGAGTTGGTTGGCGTCGGGGTAGAGCAGGATAATGCTGCGACCCCATTTCTCGAGCTCGGGAGCCACAGCGGCAATGTCGCGCAGGGCATGGTTGGTGGGCTCATGGTTGGGTTTGAGAATGCCAAGTACATAGTATCCGCGTCCAGTGGTGGAGAGCACCGATTTATCGGAGGCGGTATTGATGTCGTGATACAATGTCTCGGCATCGAAGTTGCCGATCACCTGCACATCGGTAGAGTCCTGACGGATCACGAGCGGGTGCACTGTGAGCGAATCGGGAGCCACGGTGAAGAAATCAATGCGCGACAGCACGCTGCCGTTGGCCATCCGCTGACCTGTGACAAGCATATATTCTCCGGCCTCCACCTCAGTGGGGTCTTTGAACAGCGAGCTCCATGTGCCATCTTCGGGATAGTTGAGAAGTTGGTCGCGTCCATCGTCGATTTTTGACAATGTGAAGTGAATGTAATATTTCGGGTCATCGATGCGTCCGGTGGTGGAGAATGAGAGCTGGAGCTTGCCCTTGGGCGCTGCCACGGCTTCGGTGGGAGTTTCAAAATCAGCGTTCACCCATTTGCTGTTGCTGTCGGCCCATTGTGGATGGTTGGTCACAGGATTGATGCGGGCGGGGATGCCGATGGCTCTTGCTCCGGCCACAAAAAATATGTTGCGCGAAGCAGGGGCGGTGTGGCGGTAGGCGAGTGTGGACACGGGGCTCATGCGGGCGTTGGAAGGGTACCATTCGGCTGTGCCGTCAATGGAGTCGGCCACCCATTTCACCCATTTCAGCGGGTCGGCACGGAACTCTGTTTGCTGCTCCGGCGAGAAGTGGGAATTGACAGGTTTGCGGAACGCTGTGAGCTCTTCGGTGTCGATGCGCGGCGACAGGATATAGTCAATGTACAGCTCCGTGGGGTAGATGGGCGAGGTCATACAGTCGTTCAGCACCTCGGCGGTGACATCGCTGATATCCTTCACGCTAAGGGCTTTGATTAAATCCAGTGCGCGGCGGCGGTCGTGTGCAGGGGTGGAACGCAGGAAATCGGCGAGCACTCCATGGTTGGCGCGGGCGTGTGCCATCACATATTTCATGTCGGCTTCGTCGAGTCCAAGCTGATTGGCCAATGTAACGGCTTGCTCCGCGGTGGCGAATGATGAGGTGTAGGCCCCGCGGATAGAATCCTCGCAGGCAAGCCGCGCCTGGTTTGCAGCCACCTGCTCATCGGTGACATGGGTGATGTTGTTTCCGGGCACCGGCGGCACAATGTCAAGCTCAAAGGTGGAGGCGGCAGGGGCTCCCGCGAGAGTGACGGTGACACTTTTATCCTTGCCCACAGATGTTTTGGTGAATCCAAACTTGCCATCTTTCTGCGCCCATACGAGCATATCGCCCAAGCCGGTGATCAGCTCGGTGGTGCCATCGGCACCGGTGGTTTTGCCCACGATAGGGTAGAACTCACCGTAGTTGTATAGGCGGAATGTGACGGAGGCATCGCTCACCGGAGATCCATCCTGAGCGAGTACAGTGACATGGGTGGTGTCCACCGGAGCGTAGATGGGCGTCACATTGATATCGGTGTAATTGAGCTTTTGCAGCAGTTTCTCTTCCGGTCCATCGTAGCGGCCGTAAACGCGGGAGTTCATAAGCATCCCACGCGAGGCGGGAGCGTTGAACCATGCGAGATTCAACACCGGCTCAGGCTCGCAGGCTCCGAGAAAATACCATTGTCCGTCGGCCCACGCTTCCACCCAGGCATGATTATCATCGGTATGTGCCCAGCGCGGAGTGTAAACCTGACGGGCAGGGATGCCCATGGCCCTGAGGGCGGCCACGGTGAATGTGGATTCTTCGCCGCATCGCCCAATGGCTGTGTAAACCGTGGCCAACGGTGCGTGGGTGCGTCCGTCGGAGGGTTGGTATGTGGCTTTCTCGTGACACCAATGGTTGATTTCAAGGATGGCATCACGCATAGAGAGGTGTTTCACACGCTCTTTCAGTTCGTTGTAGAACACCGGACGGTGCAGGTCGATTGTCTCGTTGTTGACACGAACAGGGAGCACAAAATGGCGGAACTCCCTGTCCGGCACCGTTTTGCCCCACGGCATCTCCTGCCGGGCCTGCAGCGATGCGTTGACATTGTCGAGGAAAAAATCCGCGGAGTGGTCGGTGACATCCGGAAGCGGCATATAGGCGTAGAGCACCTGGAGAGCCTGACGCTGTTCAGGGGTGAGCGGCCCATTGAACAGCTCTTTGATATTGCTGATATTATTGCCTGTCAGCTGCGGCAGCCGGGCGTTGAAATCGTCCAGCACGGCCTTGTCGGCGATCTGTGCCGACAGCTGCATGGCAATCATGGCGGACAGGGCAAAAATTGAAAGTCGGATTTTCATAATCAATTATTTCATGGCATTAACAATTTTGTCAACTATCGCTGCGTCGGTGGTGAGGCGTGCGTATTCGTCGGTTCCGGGGGTACCCATGCTCACGCCTTGATGCCTGAACTTCATGGCGCTTGGCATAGCGCCGCGGGCAGAAGCGTGAAGTTCGTGCACCCCGCCAAACTTCATTATTTCAGCGGCATTGGCGGGGGTCACACCGCCTCCGGCAAGAATCGTAAGCCTGTCGCCGGCCATCCGCTGCAGCTGTGCAAGCATCTCCACTCCCTGACGGGCCGAAGGTGCGCAGCCGGAGGTGAGTATCCGGTGGCATCCAAGTGCAATAATCTGCTCCATCGCCTTCTGCGGGGAGCGGGTGAGGTCGAATGCCCGGTGGAATGTGATGCTCATATCCCCGGCTGCGGCAATCAGTTGCGAGCATAAACCGGTGTCAACATCGCCGTCGGGGGTGAGTGCACCTATCACCACTCCATGCACCCCGAGCTGTCGGAACTCCTTGATGTCGCGGAGCATCAACTCCACTTCCTCGTTGGAGTACAGAAAGTCGCCGGGGCGGGGCCGGATGAGAACATGAATCTTCAACTGAGGCACTTTCAGGGCTGCCTCAGCCAACCCTATGGATGGGGTCATGCCACCTTCGGCCAATCCGGAGCATAGCTCCACACGGTTGGCACCTCCCTGAGCTGCTGCATGGACACTGTGGATGTCGGCGGCGCATATTTCAAGCTGCGGGATAATCACTTGGCTGTGGTTTGAAGTTCAACGATATGGTCGATGGCTGTGGGGATAGAGTCAAGGTGCAGGGTCACACTGCCATCCTTTTTGTTGGTGGTGAATCGTACTTTTTTGCCGGATTCAAACTCCTTGGCGCTCTTCACCTTGCAGGTCAGCGGCAGGTGGATGTCGGTGGAGTCGGGAGTGAGGATGTGAACAAACAGAGTATTCTCCCGGCGGGTGGTGGTGCCCCATTTCTGCGCGGGGAAATCGCTCCCGGTGGTGCGGTAGATGGTAGAGCCATACTTCTCCATCCATTGTCCCATCTCCTTGAGCCTGCTTACAGCCACTTCGGGAAGTTCGCCCGACGGTTGCGGCCCGATGTTGAGAAGGAGGTTGGCACCCATTCCGGCGGTGTTGACGAGATAATGGATGAGAGTCCGCAGATCCTTGTAGTCCTGATCTTTGATACGGTAGCCCCACATGCCGTTCATGGTCTGGCAAGTTTCAAGCGGCAAGCGTGAGATATCCTGCCCCGACAATCCGGCGGTGTTCTGTCCGGGAATGTCGCGCTCAAAAATCTGGATATCCTCGCCGGGGTAGGGAGTGATGTGGTGGTTGTTGCCGATGAGGCATCGCGGCTGGAGCTTGTGAATCATGGCATATTGCTCGGGAAGCTGCCAGTTGAAAGGCACGGAGTCCTCGTCGTGGTCCCACAATCCGTCAAACCAGATAGCTCCGATTTCGCCATAGTTGGTGAGCAGCTCCTTGAGCTGTGCGTTCATGAATTTATAGTACTGCGGCCAGTTGGCTTTGGTGGAGTCGCGGCCGGTGGTGTGTCCGGTGCGCCCCATGGGGTAGTCATCACGTGTCCAGTCGATATGTGAATAGTAGAGGTGCAGTTTTATCCCTTGTTTGTGACATTCATCGGCCAGCTCCTTGAGGATGTCGCGCTTGAAAGGGGTGCCGTCAACAATGTTGTAGGGCGACTGCTTGGTGTGCCACATGGAGAATCCATCATGGTGGCGCGAGGTGAAGCAGATATATTTGGCTCCGGAAGCCTTGATGGCGCTCACCCATTCGGCGGCATTGAAATGAGCGGGGAAAAATCCGCGTGCGGCCTTGGCATACTCCTGGGCGTCAACATCGTAGTTGAGAAACCATTCGCCTTGGCCAAACATGGAGTATATGCCCCAGTGGAGAAATATGCCGAGGCCTGAGTCGGCAAATTCCTGCCGGGCTTCAAGAATTTCGGGAGTGGGGGTGTAGGTGGCGTTGCGGTTGGGGTCAGGAGAGTCAGCGGCGGCTGCCAGAATGGAAGCGGCCAGTGTGAGGCTCGCTGTTGTAATAAATCGGAAATTCATGGTTGATTGTTGTTCTGAGTGCAAATCTACTTTAAAAGCATCGGAACTCATGCCATTGTTTGAGGACAGGGTATGAGCTCCGATGAGTGTGGTGTGTGTGAAAGTTCAGTGTCAGAAAGGGAGGTCGTCGGTGGGATCGGCGGCGGGAAGCTCTACTGCAGGGGGAGGTGCGGGAAATCCGTCACCGGCTGCAGGTGCGGGAGCTGCGCCGGCCTTCTCGGCTTTCCAGCCACGGATGCTGGTGTACCAACGGCCATTGTATTCGCGGCTCTCGATGTCAAACGACAGGGTCACATCATCGCCCACATTGAGAGGATACTGGTCAGCGCGCTCGCCAAAAAAGTCAAAATGCACCTTTTTGGGGTATGTTTCCTGTGTTTCGAGCACGTATTCACGTTTTTTCCAAGCGTTGCCGCTTTTGGATGTGCCCGACATTTCAGGAAGGGCAAGAATGATTTTTCCTTTTATTTCCATTGTGAAAAGTATGGTTCTTGGATTTTTACAATTACTTTTGTACAAAAATAGCCACTTGGCACGAAAGAGCCAAATATTTGGCACGAAAGTTATAAAATATGAGCGAACAACAATCATGGTGGACTGCCCCCACCCAAAGCGAAAGTGGCAGATTGATAATGGTCACCGGGCGCAAGGATGTGAGAAAATGGATGGACAATCCGAAATTCAATATCCGTGTGGAGGTGACATGGCGCTATAGCGGCGACGCATCGGGGATGCCTGATGTGGCCACCTCCACGCTTATGGAGCAGGTGCAGGAGGCGTTGACCGGATGTTTTGCCAAGGATCCTGTGGCTGTGCTGACCGGGATCTATACCGGCGACGACGAGCGCAATTGGATATTTTACACTCTTTCCACCCATATTTTCGGCAGAAAACTGAATGAATGTCTGTCCGAATTTCCTGTACTGCCGTTGGAGATATATTGCGAAAACGATCCCGAATGGCTGGAGTATAAGGAGATGTGTGAAGCCGAAATCAATATGGACTGATCGGGACACTGACAAATATCGCCCCGCCGTCTGAGCTGTTCAGGTGGCGGGGCGTCTGTTATGTTTCAGAGCCTGATAGAGAAGGCTATTACTTCACTCCGGAAAATGGTGGCGGAGTGTCGGGACTGTCATCGCTATGCGGCTCGTCGGACTTCGGCTCATCGGGCATCGGGGATTCAGGGTTGGGAGCAGTGTGGTCGGAGGCTGCCGGCAATGCTTTGGCCGACTGCTCGTTGGCGGCGAGAATCTCATCGGTGCGAGACACCCATTGACGCTTGCCGAAAATCTTTTCAACATCCTCGGTGAAGATCACTTCGCGCTGAATCAGGGTGTCGGCAAGATGGCCGTGGCCTTCGGAGTGCTCGCGAAGAATGGCTTTGGCGCGTTCATACTGCTCGTTGATGATGCGCGACACTTCCTGGTCAATCATTTGGGCGCGGTCATCGCTGTATGGTTTGGAGAATCCGTAATCCTGTCCGGTAGAGTCATAGTAGCTGAGGTTGGGCAGTTTGTCGCTCATGCCGTAGTACACCACCATGGCGTAGGCTTGCTTGGTGACGCGCTCGAGGTCGTTGGCGGCTCCGGTGGAGATGCGGCCAAGGAACACCTCTTCAGCAGCGCGTCCGCCAAGGGTGGCGCACATCTCATCAAGAAGAGCCTGGGTAGGTGTGATTTGTCGTTCTTCCGGGAGATACCACGCGGCACCGAGAGCTTTGCCACGCGGCACAATGGTGACCTTGATGAGAGGGTTGGCATAGCGCAGGAACCATGACACGGTGGCGTGTCCGGCTTCATGGACGGCGATGGCGCGTTTCTCCTCGTCGGTGGTGATTTTTGAGCGTTTCTCCAATCCGCCTATGATGCGGTCAACGGCGTCAATGAAATCCTGACGGCCCACGAAATCCTTGTTGTGGCGGGCGGCAATAAGGGCAGCCTCGTTGCACACATTGGCTATGTCGGCACCGGAAAATCCGGGAGTCTGGCGGGCCAGAAGATCCACATCCACGGTGCTGTCAGTTTTGATCTTCTGCAGATGCACATTGAAAATGGCCACACGGTCGTTGAGATCGGGGAGATCCACATATATCTGACGGTCAAAGCGTCCGGCACGGAGCAGAGCCTTGTCAAGGATGTCGGCGCGGTTGGTGGCGGCAAGGATAATCACACCGCTGTTGGTGCCGAAGCCGTCCATTTCTGTAAGTAGTTGGTTAAGAGTGTTCTCGCGCTCGTCGTTGGCACCCATGTTGGGGTTCTTGCCACGGGCACGGCCAACGGCATCAATCTCATCGATAAACACAATGCATGGGGCTTTCTCTTTGGCTTGGCGGAAAAGGTCGCGCACACGCGAGGCGCCCACACCCACAAACATCTCAACGAAGTCGGAACCGGACATGGAGAAGAACGGCACGTTGGCTTCGCCGGCCACTGCTTTGGCCAGGAGTGTTTTACCTGTTCCCGGAGGGCCAACGAGCAGAGCACCTTTGGGAATTTTACCGCCAAGGTTGGTGTAGCGCTGCGGGTTTTTGAGAAATTCCACAATCTCTTCAATCTCGGTCTTGGCTTCGGAAAGACCGGCCACATCCTTGAAGGTGACCTGAATAGGACCATCCTTGTCGAAAATCTTGGCCTTGGATTTGCCAACGGAGAACACACCGCCGGCACCGCTGTCCTTGCCACCCATACGGCGCATCATCCAGAACCAGAACGCTATCAGAAGCACCACCGGACCGAAAGTCCATAGGTAGGAAGAGAAGTCGCTTGACTTTTCGTATTTCACCACCGGTTTGGTCTGTTCGGCGGGGAGCGAGTCAACCATCTCCTGGATTTTTGCGGCTCCGGGCGTGAGTGTTGACACCTTGTATTTGATGCCGGAATTGGCATTGTAATCCTTGAACTCTTTTTTTGCGGCATCGGGAGTGAGATAGCCTTCCGCTATATCGGAACCGCGTATGACAACGATTTTGTTGATGCTGCCGTCGCGCACAAGTTGCTCAAAGCGGGAGTAGTCCACATTTTTAGGCTCTCCGTCGTTGTTCATATACAGCATACCGATGAGCACCAGAATAATTATGGCGTACATCCAGTAGATGCTGAATTTTATGACCGGCTTTTTGGGTTGTGGTTTTTGAACCATGAGTGGAAATGAGTGGGGGTTTGTGGGGTGGAGAAAAAAGTGATTAGTCGAGGTCGGGGATATGCTCTACCGGGGCATCGCTCCAAAGCTCCTCGAGATTGTATCGTGCGCGTGTGTCCGGGAGAAACACATGCACCATGGCATCGCCATAGTCAATCACGATCCATTCAGAATTCTGATAGCCGTCGTAGTTGTACGGCTTTCGGCCCGCGTGCTCAAGCAGATATTCGCGGATGCTGTCGGCAATGGCGCTGACCTGCATGGTGCTTGTGCCTTGGCAGATAATGAAATGGGAAGCGGCGGCGCTTTCGTTGGCGGAGAGGTCAATGTGGGTGATCTGCCGGCCTTTGCGCTCCTGGATACCTTCGGTGATGAGTCTAACTATGTCGGTGTTGTCAGTCATATAAGTGATGAATAATGAGTACAAAATTAACAAACATCAGTTTATAAACAAAAGTCGTGCCAAAAAAGATTAGCAACCTGCCACTATTCGTAGCGCATCGATTCGGCCGGCGACAGACGGGCTATGGCACGGGCGGGAAGAATCAGGATGACCCACGATATTATCACAGTGCAGATGTTGAGGAGGAGAATCCACCACCATCCTATTTCAACCGGCACATAGTCAAGGTAGTAGGCTTCGGCATCAAGTGGCACTATATGGAGATGTTTCTGGACGGCCAGCAGCAGTAGTCCCACCGCGTTGCCTATAATCAATCCCCGGAGCACGATGCGCTGTGCCATATATATAAATATGTGTCCGATGAATCGGTTGGTGGCACCCATGGCTTTGAGAAGCCCTATCATGCGCACACGCTCAAGGATGAGGATGAACATGCACGAAATCAATGTGAATCCTGATACAACTGCCATCAGCGCGAGAATCACCACCACATTGGTGTCGAGAAGTGACAGCCATGTGAAATACATGGCTCCGGTGTGGTGAACGTTGTCAATGGCATAGATGGGTGTGTTCTCGGGATGCTCCGTGAGCTGGCGGATGAGTGCATCGTGGAGCATAGTGGTGGCTCCGTCAATCTCCGCATCGTCAAAACCGCTTAACTCCACAGCGGAGCCGGTGATGGAGTCAACATGTGCCAACCGCTGAAGCATGGGCAATGGCGTGAAGGCATACATATTGTCGAAGTCGGAGAAATGGGTGTTGAAAATCCCGGTGACAGTGAGTGCCCTTGTGCGTAGATTGTTGTTTTGCAGGAAGTGGGTGAGTAGTTTGTCGCCGATATTTATTCCGAGTTGTGAGGCGGTGGATTGGGATATGGCCACACTGTTGATGCTGTCGGGATTGTCCGACGGGAAATTGCCCGCCACAATCTGCCTGGCGATGAATTGCCGCCCGGTGGATTCTCCCAACCCCTTGAGTATTATCCCCTGAAAGGCGGAATCGGTTTTGAAGATTGCCGGCCGCCGCATGGTGAGAGCCACATTGGCCTCGGGGAAAGTGGTTGCTATTAAAGTGCGGAGAGTGTCGGAGAGGCGTATGCCGGGGTTGTCGCGGTCAATGGAGTAGGCTTCGGCGGGATAAATCATAATCTGCGAGTTGAAGCCGCTCACCTTTGAGCGTATCTCCTGCTTGAACCCTATCACTACCGCTATGCTCACCATCATGATGATGATGGCGAGAGCGATGCCGGTGACGGCCACAGTGACACCGACGGCCATGCGTCGCGCACCTTCGGCACGGAGCGACAGCCGCCTGCTGATGAAGAGTTCAGTCCTCATCGTGGGTGCGTCCGGGATACGCTTTTAGAGCCTGGGCAAGGACTTCCAGCGCTTTTGCCAAGTCCTCCTTTTTGAGCACGTAGGCCATACGCACCTCGTTGCGCCCGAGTCCGGGAGTGGTGTAGAAACCGGATGCGGGAGCCATGAACACGGTGGCACCCTGGTATTCAAATTCGCTCAGACACCACTGGCAGAATTTGTCGGCATCGTCCACAGGGAGCTTCACCACGGTGTAGAATGCACCCATAGGAATAGGGGAGTAGCAACCTGGAATACGGTTGATGCCGTCAATCAGGAATTTGCGCCGTTCCACATACTCGTTGTAGGTCATGAGCATATACTCCTGGCTGGCACCGATGGATGCTTCCGCTACGATCTGACCCAGCAGAGGCGGACTCAGACGGGCTTGACAGAATTTCATCACATTTTTCTTCAGCTCCTTGTGCTTGGTGATGATGGCACCAATGCGAATGCCACATTCGCTATATCGTTTTGATACGGAGTCGATCAGCACCACTTGCTCCTCAATGCCAGGCAGATGGAACGCCGAGATGTACGGAGCCCCTGTGTAGCAATATTCGCGATACACCTCGTCGGAAAACAGGAAGAGGTCGTACTTCTTGACAATATCGCGAATCTGGTTCATCTCCTTCTGTGTGTAGAGATAGCCGGTGGGGTTGTTGGGGTTGCATATCAGGATGCCCTTGGTGCGCGGAGTGATTAGTTTTTCAAACTCTTCCACCGGCGGGAGAGCGAACCCCTGGTCGATGTAGGACGGCACGGTGACAATCTTCGCACCGGCGGAGATGGCGAAAGCCATATAGTTGGCATACGCAGGTTCCGGCACAATGATTTCATCGCCCGGATCAAGGCAGGCCATGAAGGCGAACAGCACGGCTTCGGAGCCGCCGGTGGTGACAATTATGTCATCGGCAGTCACATTGATGTTGAACCGGTGGTAGTAGTCCGCCAGCCGTTCGCGCAGCGACAGCAACCCTTCGGAAGGGCTGTATTCCAGCACTGTGCGGTCGATATGTTTCAGAGCCTCAAGCCCCTCGGGCGGGGTAGGGAGGTCGGGCTGACCAATGTTGAGATGATAAACTTTTGTGCCACGTGCTTTGGCTGCATTAGCCAGTGGCACGAGTTTGCGTATAGGGGAAGCGGGCATTATCTCGCCGCGTTGGGATATTTTCGGCATAAAAACATGTTTTGTATTGCAAAAGTACATAAAAATCCCGGAATTCTGCACCGTTGTAACAAAAAGGTCAAGGATGGGGCGATTTATCTGTCATTAAATTGGTATAAATTTGTGAGAATCGTGGCTTACAGAGTTTTAAAAGTATGTTATGTCGGTGTTTTTTATTAACTTTGTGGTATGATAGTCCAAAAGCTACACAACCATCGAACCATTGGAAAAGTGTGAGGCCAAACGTAAATGCATTGAACAGAAATAACCATGGCTGACAAAATTATATATAAATCGAAGATTGACTGGTGGGTGTGGCTGGTCTTGTTATTCGTGGCGGTTGTGACTGTCGCTGTGGCTCTTGATTCAACATGGCTGGTCACACTTTCAATCGTAGGTACGATGCTGTTGGGGGTGGTGCTTATAGCCGGATGCTGGTATGAGATAGATGGTGACCAACTTGTGGTGTATCAGTTCTTCAGTCCGAATCGTTTTCCTATTGACAAGATAGCGGAAGTAAAGAAAACCACAGGGATTCTGGCCACTGCCGGTATGTCATGCCGCAGGGTGTCTATTAAATTCGCTGACCGCTCCGTGCTGAAAAGCTCCATGCCGCTGGAAATCTCACCCAAAAACCGCGATGGATTTATCGCCAAACTCAAAGAAATCAATCCGGATATAAAAGTGAAATGATGATCGATGCCGCTGACATAGAAACGACATTGTTGAGCATGGCCGATGAACGGCATGCGCGGCAACTGTTGCGGTTTTTCAAAACCGGTCCGGGTGAGTATGGCGAGGGCGACAAGTTTATAGGTCTTCGCAATCCGCAGGTGCGGATGGTGGTGAAAGAGGCATGGAAAGAAACCCCACTTACCGAAGTTGTGAAATTGGTGAAGTCACCGCTTCACGAGGTGCGCCTATGCGGTTTGCTGATTATGGTGGAGCAGTATCTCAAAGCGAATAAGAGGAACGATAATGCAACTATGACAGAGATATTCAATACTTATATGTTGCTTCATCCTCATATCAATAACTGGGACCTTGTTGACCTCTCGGCCATAAAAATTATTGGCAATCATGAGGTTGCGAATCCCGGCCTGACTATAATGGATGAGTGGGCGGACCCTGAAGGACACACGATGTGGCAGCAGCGTGTAGCGATGGTGAGCACTTGGATGCTCATCCGCCACGGGCGTGCGGAGGTATGTTTCCGCAGGGCGCGGAAATTACTGCCAAGCCCCTGTGACCTGTTGCATAAAGCAGCCGGCTGGATGCTTCGTGAGGCATGGAAGAAAGGCTATGAATACGAATTGCGTGATTTTCTTTCCCGAAATATAGAGAGAATCCCATCTGTTATGTTGAGTTATGCCTGTGAGCAGATGCCGATAGATGAACGGCATGAATGGCAAAAATTAAGAAGAAGTAAAGGATTATGATGATAAAGGAGGTACATACTGATAAGAAACGGTTTCTTCCGTTGCTTCTTCTTGGGGATGAGCAGGAAGATATGATTGACCGCTATCTGCCCGGCAGTATGATGTTTGTACTCTATGATGGTGCTGTAGCCATCGGAGAGTGTGTCATTCAGGATCTGGGAAAAGGGATTGTTGAAATCAAGAACATTGCAATAATGCCCGAATACCAACATAGAGGATATGGACGGATGATGATTGATTTTGTAGAGTCAAGGTTTAGAATTACACATTCCGTGCTGCAAGTCGGCACAGGCGACAGTCCTTTGACCATCCCATTTTATGAGAAATGTGGCTTTATCCGTACCCACATCATCAAGAATTTCTTTACCGACAATTATGACCATCCGATATATGAGGACGGTGTTCAGCTGATTGACATGGTCTATCTTCAAAAGAAGATGTAAAAAGGCAAAGCATCATGATTCTGTACACGGCATGGAGTCTTGGGCTTATTGGAGCATCCGGGACCGGGCTAAAACAGCAGCATCATGCGATAGGCAATCCAGGCCACAACCCATGCCACTGCGGTGTTGTAGAGCACCGAGAATGCGCCGTAGCGCCAGCTGCCTGTTTCCCTGACAATGGCTGTGACGGTGGCTATGCACGGGCAGTAGAGTAGGATGAAGATGATGAAGCTGAGAGCCGAGGCGGCGGTGAAGTCTGGTTTGTGGGTGATGGGGTTTGGCGCGGTGATGCGTGCGGCAAGTGACGCATCGTCAATCTCCTCATTCCCAGTGTAAAGCACGCCGAGAGTTGACACCACAATCTCTTTGGCGGGGATGCCGGCAAGTGTGGCCACGGTGGCGCGCCAATGGAATCCGAGTGGCTCCATGACGGGGTTGACAGCCTTGCCCATCATCTCCAGATAGGAGTCGGTGGCGGGGTTGATGGCGGAGTCGTCGGTATCCTCGTTGGCCACTACATCGGTGCCTTGGGGGGTGATGGCTGAGGATTGCTCGTTATGGAGTGGGAAATAGTTCAAAGCCCACACAATGATGCTGGCCACGAGAATCACACCACCCATTTTTTTGAGATACTGCTCACCTTTGCCCCACATGTGGCGCAGGGATGCCTTGAGAGTGGGGATGCGGTAGGGGGGGAGCTCCATGACAAACGGTGTTTCGTCGGCCTTGAAATAGAATTTTCTGAGCATGCGTGCGGTAAGCATGGCCACCGCTATGCCGGTAAGGTAGATGAGCATGAACATCAGGGCGGCGTGACTGCTGAAGAATGTGCCCACCAAAAGCACATAGATCGGGAGACGGGCAGTGCACGACATGAACGGATTGATGAGGATGGTAATGATGCGGCTGGAGCGGCTCTCGATGCTGCGACTCGACATGATGGCGGGCACATTGCAGCCAAACCCCATGATGAGCGGGATGAACGATTTGCCGTGTAGCCCTATGCGGTGCATCAGTTTGTCCATGATGAAGGCTGCGCGGGCCATGTAGCCCGAATCCTCCATGAATGAGATGCAGAAATAGAGAATCAGGATGTTGGGCAGGAACACAATCACGCCTCCCACTCCGCCGATTATACCGTCGGCAATCATATCTTTCAACATTCCATCGGGCATGTGGGCGTTGACGAGGGCGCTCAGTTGGGCCACACCCCATTCAATCCACTCCATCGGGTAGGCTCCGATTTCAAACGTGGCCCAGAAAATGATGAACATTATCAGCAGGAATATCGGGAAGCCAAACAGCTTGTTGGTGACAAAGGTGTCGATAATATGGGTGGTGTTGTCCACCTCCTCATTCCCTTTGACGAATGTTTCGGCGAGGGCGCCGGCTATAAATCCGTATTTCTCGCTCGCAATGGCCGAGGTTATATCCTCGTTGCGCATCTTCTCGATGCGGGCCACCTGGGCGTTGCGCTCGGTGAATATCTTGTCGGCATCGGGGCTCTCTTTGATCATGGAGTCCACCTCATGGTCGTGCTCCATGAGCTTGATCGCCAGATAGCGTGGTGAGAAATGGCGTCCCACATATCCGTCGGATTTCAGCATATCCTTGAGCACGGTGACGCCGCTCTCTATGTCGCTGCCAAGATTGACATGTACATGGCGTACATCCTGCCGTTTTCCTTCAAACACTTCTATCACAGCGTCAAACAGCCTGTCCACGCCTTTGCCTGATCGCGACACGGTGGGCACCACCGGCACGCCGATCATTTCGCCAAGCAGCTTATAGTCGAGTTTGTCGCCGCTCCGCTCCAGCTCGTCATACATATTGAGGGCTATGACCATGGAGCGGTCCATGTCGATGAGTTCGGTGGTGAGGTAGAGATTGCGCTCAAGATTGGAGGCCACCACCACATTGATTATCACATCGGGAGTCTCCTCCTTGAGGTAGCGGCGCACATACAGCTCCTCGGGCGAATAGGAGGCCAGCGAGTAGGTGCCCGGCAGGTCCACGATATTGAATGTGTAGCCGTTGTGGTGGAACACACCTTTCTTGGCATCCACGGTCACACCGCTGTAGTTGCCCACATGCTCGTGTGCCCCGGAGGCTATGTTGAACAAGGATGTCTTGCCGCAGTTGGGGTTGCCTATGAGAGCCACATTGATGGTGCGGCTGTGGGATTTGAACTCCTCGGTGGTATTATCTGTGTCGTGGAGCGAAGTGACGGGTGTCTGTATATCCTCGGAGGCTTCATGGTCGGGTATCACCTCCACAAGGCTGGCTTCGGAGCGGCGAAGCGACACTTCGTAGCCCATGATGGAGTATTTGATGGGGTCGCGCAGTGGCGCGTGCAGCAGCACTTTGACGGTTTGCCCTTTGACAAAACCCATCTCAATCATGCGCTTGCGGAAAGCTCCATGACCTAATATCTTGACTATGGTGGCAGTTTGGCCGGTGGTTAGTTGGTCTAAACGCATAATGGTTGCATTGTTGTGGCGACCTGGAGAGCTTGGCCGATGAAATACTGATGCAAAGGTAGCACATCCAATCCACTCTGCAAAGTATAATTTAGAATATTTTCAAATAACAATCCGCGAAGAGGTGCAAAAAAAAAGCGCGAAGCTGGAGCTTCGCGCTTTGAAAGGTATGCAGGTGTCAGTTATTCGGGGAGGGCAAGGATGAGGGCTGAGGTTGGCTCCACGGTGAGCTTTCCGCCTTTGATGGTGCCCATCCCCTCAGCGTTGATTTTGCCGTCGCGGGCAATCACGGTCCAGTTGCCTTTGGGGATATTCAGTTCCACCGGTGTGGCATTGCCGTTGAACACCAGCTTGATTTCCTTCCATTTGTCGCCGTTGGCGTGGTTCTTGAGGGAGTAGGATATGAGGTTGGGCTGCTTGGTGTTGTCAAACTTCAGGTTGCGAGCCACATCTTCGGCGGTGGTCATGCGGAAGGCGGGATGCTCTTTGCGGAGCTTGATGAGCTCTTTGTAGTAGTCAAACTGCTCGGCATTGACGGATTTTAGGGTCCAGTCGATGGCGTTGATGGAATCGGGTGACTGATAGCTGTTGTGTACACCTTTCTTGTCGCGGAACACCTCTTCACCGGCAAACATGAACGGGGTGCCTTGGGAGGTGAACACGATGGTCTGGGCGAGGCGGGCGGCGCGCTGGCGTTCGGCCTCGGTGGCTCCGGGCATTGATTTTGCGAGTTTGTCGGTGAGGGTTAGATCATCGTGGCACGACACATAGTTGATGATCTGTCGCGGCGACGAAGCGTAGGCAAACTTGGAGTTAGCGCCTTTAGAGTAGTCCACCTGCGGATGTGCGGTGGAAGCTACAATGCCAATTTTCACTGTCTCTTCCAGTCCGGGCTTGCCGGTGGCAAAACCACGGTCGGCGGCGTTGCTGTAGTGTCCTTTGACGGCGTCACGGAGGTCATCGGAGAACACTGCGATGTCGGGCATGGCGCTTACATTCTCCTTGAGGGCGCGTTCGGCTACGGGGAGAGGGGAGTCGCCGGCGGTCCATCCTTCGCCATATACAAATATGTCGGGGCGGATGGTTTTCAGTTCTTTGGCCACGCGGTTCATTGTGGCTGTGTCGTGGATAGCCATGAGGTCGAAGCGGAATCCGTCGATATGGTACTCATCGGCCCAATATTTCACAGAGTTGACAATAAAGTCGCTCATCTCCTTGCGCTCGGATGCGGTTTCGTTGCCGCAGCCGGAAGCGTCGCTGTAGGAGCCATCGGTACGATGGCGGTAGAAATAGTCGGGAGCGGTGAGCGAGAAGTTGGATCCATCGTTTTCGGCGGTGTGGTTATACACCACATCCATCACCACGCCAATTCCGGCATCATGGAGAGCTTTCACCATCTGCTTCATCTCCTTGACGCGGGCAGTGGGATCGGCGGGGTTGGTGGAGTAGGACCCTTCGGGGGTGTTGTAGTTCTGCGGGTCGTAGCCCCAGTTGTACTTGTTGGCGGGCAAGTTGCTCTCATCTACGGAGTTGTAGTCGTAGGACGGAAGGATGTGCACATGGGTGACTCCGAGCTCCTTGAGGTGGTCGATACCGGTAGCCCGTCCTTGTGGCGACTTGGTGTCGGCCTCGGCGAGGGCGAGAAATTTGCCTTTGTTGACGATGCCTGACGAGGGGTGGACTGAGAAGTCACGGTGATGCATCTCGTAGATCACGGCATCGTTGATGGCTTTCAGTCCGGGACCGCGGTCGGTGGCCCATCCATCGGGATTGGTGGCTGCGAAGTCGATTATGGCGGCTCTTTGTCCGTTGGTACCGGTGGCTTTGGCCCATATACCCGGGGTTTCGTCAAGCCATTTGCCGTTGTATTTTATCTGAAAGGTGTAGAAACGGCCATACAGCTGCTCGGCAACGGAGGCTGTCCAGGTGCCGTTGTCCGACTTGGTCATCTCCAGGGTGTTGAACGGAGGGGTGTTGCGGTCAGTGTTGTACAGGAGTACTCTTGCGGCCTCTGCCTCGGGTGACCATAATCTCCAATGGGTGCCGTTGGCATCAACTGTGAGCTCGAGGTCGGAGCCGGAGTAAGTGGGAAGCGAGGCCATTTCAACATCGCGGGGCCACAATGGCTGGGGTTGGGCGGCATTGAGAGCCGTTGCGCCGGAGAGAATTGCGCCGGAGCATATCAACATGGTAAGTTTGTTCATTAGTGAGAAATAAAAGTTTTTTTGGTTATGTAAGTATGATGTAGTTTTTTATGCGAGTCCTATGAATCCTATAAGTCCTATAGGTCATTATAGATATTCCTATGAGTCATATATAGATATATAGATATAATGTGTGGGCGCCGAAGGTGCTTAGCGCACTATCAGTTTGTGGGTGCCTTGGGAATGCCGCACAATGTAGCATCCTTGCGGGAGCTCCACAAGCAGATGGCCGTCGGCCATGTCGAAGTTCTTGACGGTCTGGCCGGTGATGGAGTAGATCTGGATATGAATGGTGTGGCCGGTGCGGTTGGTGATTTCGATGCCTCCATGAGTTGCGCGAAGCTCCACTTCGCTCGCTGCCACCTCGGAAATCGGGGCGGCAATCATCTGCTGCACCTGCGGTACGGCAGGCCAGATGAGGGTCAAAAGTAGTGTGAGAATCAGCTTCTTCATGGTTTGCACATCAATTATATCACAAAGTTACAATTGTTTGTGCAATAAAACAAGTGGATTGTAGTTGCGGGGGCGCTATTTGAATATTTTTAACTCATTTTTCGGGTTGGCTGTTGTTCTGTTTGCGGAGCGAGGGGCCAATCCAAAGGGCTGTCATGATGAAGATGAAAGCAAGTTCCATGGTTGTCGGGGTATAGTGGTTAGTATTTGTGTGCAAAATTCTGCATTGCGTGGGCAATATCGGAGGTCACTAATGTTAATAAAGTTAAAACCGGCGAGTCTGTGTTCGTGATAAAATGGGGGCTGATGCATTGAGGGATAGTTAAACGGGCACGGAAACTGTATTATAATATTCACACCGTTGGGGAATTTGAGATAAATTCGTAAATTTGCGCCTGAAAAAATGAGATTATATTTCTATGAACATAACCTCGGAACATATCGACCTCCTGTTTGAGACAAGCTGGGAGGTGTGCAATAAGGTTGGAGGTATCTACACCGTCCTATCCACCAAGGCCAAAACCTTGCAGACATTGATGAAGGATAAGACAATCTTCGTTGGGCCTGATGTGTGGTCTCCCGAAAATCCTTCGCCTTTCTTCACTGAATCGAAGACACTGCTGAAAGCATGGCGTGCCGAAGTGTCATTGCCCGAAGGCGTGAGCGTGAGGGTGGGGCGCTGGGATATCCCCGGCAAACCTATTGCAGTGCTTGTGAAGTTTGATGGGATGTATGCCGTTAAGGATGAATTCTATGGCAAGATGTGGGAGCTCTTTGGAGTTGACTCACTGCACGCCTATGGTGACTATGACGAAGCGTGTGCATTTTCCCATGCTGCCGGCGTGGTGATTGAGAGCATTGTCCGGTATATGAAGGCTGAGCATAAGAATGTGATTGCGCATTTTGATGAATGGACCACCGGCATGGGACTCCTATATACTAAATGGCGTATGCCTGCTGTGGCCACGGTGTTCACCACTCATGCCACAAGCATAGGGCGCAGCATCTGCGGCAATGGCAAGCCGCTGTATGACTACCTCAAGGGGTATGACGGCGACCAGATGGCCCGTGAACTCAATATGGAGGCCAAACATTCGCTTGAGAAATCAGCCGCGCACAATGCCGACTGCTTCACCACTGTGAGCGAAATCACTGCCATAGAGTGCGAGCAGCTGCTGAATTTGCGCCCGCAGGTTGTCACCCCCAACGGATTTGAAAAGAATTTCGTGCCCTCCGGAGCCAAGCTGTCGGCAGCCCGCAAGGAGGCACGCACGCTGCTGCTGGATGTGGCTTCGCATCTCACAGGTCAAAAGTTTGACAACGATACTTTCATAGTGGCCACATCCGGTCGGTGCGAGTACCGCAACAAGGGGTTGGATGTGTATCTTGATTCTTTGGCGACTCTCGCGGCTATGAATCCCGCGCGCAAAGTGCTTGCCTACGTGATGGTGCCCGCCTGGTGCAAGGAGCCCCGCGCTGACTTGCAGAGCTCACTGGCCGGGAACAAACCGGGACGGCTGGAGATGCCCGTCATCACCCACTGGCTCAACAATATGGATCAGGATCCTGTGCTCGGACGCATCAGGTCAATCGGATTTGCCAATGATGTCCGCAGCAATGTGGATGTGATATATGTGCCGTGCTATCTGAACGGCACCGATGGAGTGTTCAACAAACCGTATTACGACCTGCTCGTGGGTATGGATGCCACAGTATTCCCTTCATACTATGAACCTTGGGGGTACACTCCGCTGGAGAGTGTGGCGTTTGGCGTGCCCACCATCACCACTTCGCTGTCAGGGTTTGGCCAATGGGTGATGCTCACCTCCGAGCCGTCGTTTGACGCATCGGGAGTGGCTGTGATAGGCCGTGGCGATGGCAACTATCATGAGGTGGTTGGCAATATTGCGCGTGACCTCAAGTTCCTGACAGAAGCGGATGAAGCATCAGCCAAGGAGTTTGCCAAAAGTGCTATGGCCACATCCGACAGGGCCGCATGGAAATATTTCATCACCTACTACGAGCAGGCCTACGAAATCGCTTTGAATAATGCGCATGAGCGCAATAAATAACGTATAATCAGCGTTCTAAATATAGAAAATCATAATTCACTTCAATATATGAAAATAGAAGTAAGCAATTCTAACGCTCCTGTGTGGCATGACGCCACAGTGAGCTCTGAGCTCCCTGCCGCCCTCAAGCCGCTGGCAGAGCTTTCAAAAAATCTTTGGTGGGTATGGAACAGCGAGGCTAAAGCCTTGTTCCGCGACCTTGATCCCGAACTGTGGCGCTCCACAGGTGAAAACCCTGTGATGGTGCTTCAGCGCCTGAGCACCGACCGTATCGAGGCTGTCACCAAGGACAAAGACATGGTGGAGCGTATCAATGCCGTTTATGCCGACTTCAAGGCATACATGGCTGTGCCCATGCGCACTGATGTGCCTTCGGTATCATATTTCTCAATGGAATATGGCCTTTGCAACTGTTTGAAAATCTACTCCGGTGGCCTCGGTGTGCTTGCCGGTGATTATATCAAAGAAGCCAGCGACAGCTGCGTGGATATGACAGCTGTCGGATTTCTTTATCGCTATGGATATTTCACCCAGACTCTGTCGGTTGATGGTCAGCAAATTGCCAACTACGAGCCGCAGAACTTCGACCAGCTCCCCATCGAGCAGGTGATGGATGCCGATGGCCAGCCCATGGTGCTCGAGGTGCCTTATCCCGGCCGAATAGTTTACTCGCATATCTGGCGTGTGAATGTGGGTCGCATGAAGCTCTATCTGCTCGACACCGATTTCGACCTCAACAGCGAATATGACCGCTCCATCACCCATCAGCTCTATGGTGGTGACTGGGAAAACCGTATCAAGCAGGAATATCTGCTCGGTATCGGCGGTGTGCTGATGCTCAAGAAGCTTGGCGTGAACTCCAAGCTGTATCACTGCAACGAAGGCCATGCCGCTCTGCTCAACCTGCAGCGTCTTGTGGACTATGTGCAGGAGCAGAAGCTCGACTTCAATGTGGCTCTTGAGCTTGTGCGCGCATCCTCGCTCTACACTGTCCACACTCCGGTTCCCGCCGGTCATGACTACTTTGACGAAGGCCTCTTTGGCAAATACATGAGTGAGTTCCCCGGTAAGCTCGGCATCTCCTGGGCAGACCTTATGAACATGGGTCGCGAGAACCCCAACACCAACGAGCGTTTCTCGATGAGCGTGTTCGCCCTCAACACCTGCCAGGAAGCTAACGGTGTGAGCTGGCTCCACGGCGAAGTGTCCAAAAAGATGTTTGCCGGTATATGGAAAGGTTACAGCTGGGAAGAAAGCCATGTCGGCTATGTGACCAACGGTGTGCATATGCCCACCTGGGCCGCTTCGGAATGGAAAGCTTTCTATCTTGAGCATCTCGGTCCCCAGGTGTTCGCAGATCAGAGCAATCCCGAGGCTTGGAAGGGTATCTTCTCTGTTAGTGATGAGGCTATCTGGGATCTCCGCATGACTCTCAAGAATAAGTTTATCAACTTCGTGAAGCGCGACTTCAAGGCCAAATGGCTTGCCAACCAGCGCGACCCGTCGGCTGTGATGGATATTCTTGAAAAGATTAACCCCAATGCTCTTATCATTGGTTTCGCCCGTCGTTTCGCCACCTACAAACGTGCCCACCTGCTGTTCACCGACCTTGACCGTCTGGCTCGAATCGTGAACAACGAGAAGTTCCCCGTACAGTTTGTATTCTCCGGCAAGGCTCACCCTGCTGATGGTGCCGGTCAGGGTCTTATCCGCCGCATCATGGAGATTTCACGCATGCCTCAGTTCCTTGGCAAGATTATCTTCCTCGAGGACTACAATATGGTGGTGGCCAAGCGTCTGGTGACAGGCGTGGATATCTGGCTCAACACTCCCACCCGTCCTCTCGAGGCTTCCGGCACATCCGGCGAAAAGGCCGAAATGAACGGTGTGCTTAACTTCTCGGTGCTTGACGGATGGTGGTACGAAGGTTATCGCTTTGACGAAAAGGCCGGCTGGGCTCTTACCGACAAGCGCACCTTCACCGACCAGTCGCAGCAGGATAAGCTTGATGCCGCCACTATCTACTCGATGCTGGAGAACGAAATCATTCCTCTCTACTTCGAGAAAAATTCCAAAGGGTATTCGCCCCGCTGGATAGAGTACATCAAGAACTCTATCGGTCACATCGCTCCCCACTTCACCATGAAGCGTATGATCGACGACTATATCACCCGTTTCTACGATCCCGAAGCTCGCCGCTTCAATGCCCTTGCCAACAATGATTGCGCTTTGGCTAAGGAGATTGTGGCTTGGAAGGAGAAAGTTGTGGCTGCCTGGGACGGCGTGAAGGTGCTTGACTTCAAGATGGATACTCCGGGAGCCTCTTCCACCGGCAAAACCTACAATGTGTCGGCTGTGGTTGACACCAATGGTCTCGGTCGCTCGCTGGGTCTTGAATTTGTGGCCTACCGTGTGGCAGATGGTGAAGAGAAGCTGTATGAAACCCGTCAGTTTGATGTCACCAAGGCCGATGGCGATGTGCTCACCTACGAGCTTCATGATAAAATCCACGATGCAGGTGTTTACCGCTACGGATTCCGTCTGTATCCCATAAACCCGAATCTTGCCCATCGTCAGGATTTTGCATACGTTCGCTGGATTTAATCACGCAAACACACATAATTGATAATGATAGAGAAAGCACCGGCAAAACACTGCTGTCGGTGCTTTCATTCTTTATAGGATATGAATAAGAAACAGATAATGGATTTCATTGTGGTGGCCAATGTGAAGCTTCACCCGATGTTCTCGTTGCTTAAACTGATGCCTGCCCACGGCGAGCTGCCGCAGATTGCCCCGGGTCAGTTTGTGCAGGTGGCTGTTCCCGATAGCCCCTCCACGTTTCTCCGCCGCCCGATATCGGTGAACTATGTGGAGTATGACGCGCAGCTGCTGTGGTTGCTGGTGCGCAATGCCGGACCGGGCACGGAGCATCTCATCAATATGTCGAAGGGTGATTCGCTCAACCTGTTGCTGCCGCTCGGCAAGCCATTCTCGATGCCTGCACGCAAGGATGCCCGCATACTGCTCGTGGGCGGTGGTGTAGGTGTGGCCCCGTTGCTGTATTTCGGTGAATGTCTGGCCAACGAAGGGTATGCTCCGGAGTTTCTCCTGGGAGCCCGCAGCAGTGATCTGCTGCTGGAGTTGGATATGTTCAGCTCCGTGGGCAAGGTGCATGTAGCCACCGACGACGGCTCGGCTGGATTTCATGGCCTTGTCACCGGACATCCTGTGCTTGACGATGGGATAGAGAATATCTATTGCTGCGGTCCGGCCCCGATGATGAAAGGCGTGGCTGCCGAAGCACGCCGCATAGGTGCCGACTGCGAAGTGTCGCTTGAAAACATGATGGCTTGCGGCCTCGGGGCCTGTCTGTGCTGTGTGGAGAAAACAGTGAAGGGCAATGTGTGTGTGTGCACCGAAGGTCCGGTGTTCAATATCAACGAACTCACTTGGTAAAAAACAGAACTGTTATGGTGAATCTTAACGTAAATATAGGAAAACTGCCGTTGGCCAACCCGGTGCTCACCGCGTCCGGCACTTTTGGCTACGGTGAGGAATTTGCCGATTTCATATCGCTCGACCGTCTTGGCGGATATATTGTGAAAGGCACCACTTTGGAGCCCCGTGAAGGCAATCCTTATCCCCGCATGGCTGAAACGCCGTCTGGAATGCTCAACGCCGTGGGGCTGCAGAACAAGGGTGTGGATTATTTCATCAATCATATATATCCCCGTATCCGCAATATCAAGTCGCAGATGATAGTCAATGTGTCGGGTGCGAAGATAAGCGATTATGTGGGCGTGTGTGAACGCCTGGCGCCTTTGGAGCATCTTCATGCCATTGAGGTGAACATATCGTGTCCCAACGTGAAGCAGGGCGGAATGGCTTTCGGCACCAGTTGCGAGGGAGCCGCAGAGGTGACCCGGGCTGTGCGCCGTGCGTATCCCGGCACTGTGATTGTGAAACTATCGCCCAATGTGACCAACATAGCTGAGATTGCCAAAGCTGTGGAAGGCGAGGGCGCCGATGCGGTGTCGCTGATCAACACTCTGATGGGTATGGCCATTGATGTGGAGCGGCGCAAACCGTGCCTGTCCACTGTCACAGGTGGTTTGTCGGGACCTGCGGTACGTCCTGTTGCAGTGCGTATGGTGTGGCAAACAGCTAACGCCGTGAAGATACCTGTGGTGGGTCTGGGCGGCATTATGAATGGCCGCGATGCCTTGGAGTTCATTCTCGCCGGAGCCACCGCAGTGGAGGTGGGTACAGCCAATTTCATCGATCCTGCCGTGACCATGCATATCATTGACTATATCAAGGAGTATTGCGAGCGCCACGGTGTCAGGTCAATCACCGAGCTTATTGGCGCTATCAACCAATAACCCTCCATTCACAACTAATCATAATCCGGAGGATGCCCAATCGTTTTTGGTTGGCGCATCCTCCGTTTTTTTTGTCCCGATAGTTGGGGGATAAAAAAAGTTGGCACCGTTGTCAGGATGCCAACATAAGGAGACCGGCTTGACCGGTGTTATTTTGGGGAGGGATAGAACTCCTGGTAGGAGTTGTCACTGTAGTAGGCTATGATGCGCACCACATGTTTTGATCGGTCGGGCGTGATGACCAGCTCTTCGTCATGATTCTCGTGATTTTGCGGCGATGAGGTATTTTCAAATTCAATAGAGGTGCCTGATGAGGCTGAAACAGCTTGCTGGGGTTCTGAAAAATTTTCCGGCTCCAATAGCGTGTCATCGGAATCGAAGTTGAGTGTCGGTATAATTGTTTCGCTCACACCTTGTTGCGTCAAGTCGTTGGGCTCGCGGAGGGTGTTTTGAGGCTCTGAGGTTTTAAAATTTGCGTTGTGCAGCATATCTCCCTCGCCAAACATCAACCAAACCATGCTAAGGTCGGGATATGCGCGGTGTATTTTTTCCACCAGTTCGTTCCTTACCGATTTGTTTCGCCCATTGGTGAGCTGCGATAGGGTGGGGCGCGGAATTTCACAGTTGTCGGCAAATTTTGTAACCGGAATTCCGAGGTAGTTTATGAATTGTTTAAGCCTGTCAACTATGTCCATTTGTAAATTTGAAGTTTTAATTACCGTTGCAAATGTAATCAAATAATTTTAAATATACAAATGTGACTTTGTAAATCATGAGTATGTAGTTGTAATTATTGAAGCAGTGATTGGTGGTTGAGATTTGTAAACATAATTCAAATTCAAACGATGTGATTCAAGTGTATTGTTGGGTTATGTAGTTATTTTATTGATGTAATGGTAGTTGTGATGTAGTTTTGGTGTTATGCTGTTGCGTTGGGTGTGATAAGCCCTAAATTATTAAAGTGTTAATGCTGAAAATGTGCATAATTATACTGATGTGTAGGTAATTAAAGTTGTTGTATAATTGTGTTAAATGCCCGAATATAGGTGTTTGTAAACTGTTTATAATTGTAATTCTACTTGATGTGAATCGGAATTTTACGCGGTTGCGAAATGCAAATTTAAGTAGATTGCAGTTGTAAATCGTGATAGATGTAAATTTGAATTCCGAAACCCAAACACCTATTTACCGTTTGCAGATGTTAATGTAATGGACGGTTGGTAATGATGTAAAAATGTAAATTTTCTAATTCAGCTCTATAAATTGCTAATGTATTGTATTTATGGAGTTTCTGTTATTAGCATAACAAATGTAATGGTGTAAAGTGTTTGATTATTAATCGTTTTTAACTTTGTTAATTTTTTAAATATCCGATTTCTTTGCTGTATTTGCAGTGTGATGTGCTATTGATGGGAAATATTGAAATTATTTTGTGCCTGACAATTGGTTGATATATAGGTGTGTAACTTATATTAACAATTGTGTGCATTAAGTGTGCTCATTCATAGTGTTCCTTTGCAATGTAATCAAACGATATTCTCTTACTCAATTAAAATTTTAGTATCATGAACGGCAATATTGTAATTTCTCAGCATGTCATCAACACTATTCAGGCATTACCGGAATCTGAACGTGCAAGTATCACCCATGCCCTTGCTTGTGATCTGATTCTTGGGCAAGACCCATGCGAAAATCTCTCGCCGTTTCAGTCAATGCTGTATTCTATCATCCGGTACTATGTGAATAGGGACACACAAGGATGTTGACCGGGCACACTCCCCCGGCACACAATGGCGCAATCTCCTCCGGATTCACATTGAAATCCGGAGGAGATTGACATATCTGTTGGTATTATAACAATGCTATTTGCTGTCGAGCTCCTCAAGGTCCATGCACGCAAGTTCCCATACGCTCATGGCATTTTCAAGCTGCTTGTGTAGCGTGCCATGTTGTTCAAACACGGCATTGTCGATATTTGAGCCCGAAGCCATTTCAGCTTCGAGTGTGGCTATCTCCTGCTCAAGGCGTGCTATTTCAGATTCGGCGTCGGACACCTTCTTACGGGCGCGTTTGAGCATCTTGTCACGTTCTTTCTGCTCGGCATAGCTAAGCCGTGGGGTTTGCGGAGCCGGCTCCTTTTCGGTCTGTTTGGGTGCGGGTGCATCTTGCCGAGATGGCTGCTGTTTGGCTGTCGCGGATTTTGACAGCTCAAGTTCGTGCAGCGATGACAGCTTTTTCTTTTCAAGAAATTCGTAGATGCCGCCGATGCATTCCTTCACTTTTCCACCTCCGAATTCATATACTTTCTCTACCAGACCATCCAAAAATTCGCGGTCGTGGCTTACCACAATCACGGTGCCGTTAAACTCCTTGATGGCTTGTTTGAGGATGTCCTTGGTTTTCATGTCAAGATGGTTGGTAGGCTCGTCGAGGATGAGCAGATTCATCGGTTCAAGCAGCAGACGAATCATGGCCAGGCGTGTTTTTTCGCCCCCTGACAGCACTTTCACCTTTTTGTCGGAGGCCTCACCGCCAAACATGAATGCTCCAAGAATGTCGCGTATCTTGGTGCGGATGTCACCCACGGTCACATGGTCGATGGTGTCGAATACTGTTATCTCGCCGTCAAGCAGCTGGGCTTGGTTCTGGGCGAAATACCCTATCTTCACATTGTGGCCCACCTTGAGCGAGCCGGTGAAAGGTATCTCGCCCATGATGCATTTCACAAGGGTTGATTTGCCCTCGCCGTTTTTGCCCACAAATGCCACTTTTTCGCCTCGCTTGAGGGTGAAGGTGCAATTGTCAAACACCTGATGGTCGCCGTAGGCTTTGCCCACATTGTCCAATATCAGCGGATAGTCACCCGACCTTGGGGCCGGGGGAAATTTGAGGTTGAGGTGGGAGGTGTCCACTTCGTCCACCTCTATGCGTTCTATTTTGGCCAGCTGCTTTATCCGGCTCTGCACCTGCACGCTTTTGGTGGCTTTGTAACGAAACCGCTCAATGAACTCCTCGGTGTCCTGAATCTGCTTCTGCTGATTCTGATAGGCACGCATCTGCTGCTCGATGCGCTCTTGGCGAAGGGCGACAAACTTGGAGTAGTTGACAGCGTAGTCGTATATCTTGCCGAGTGAAATCTCGATGGTGCGGTTGGTCACATTGTCAATGAAAGCGCGGTCGTGGCTCACCAGCACCACAGCGTTGGCCTTGGTGACCAGAAATTGTTCCAGCCATTGGATTGATTCGATGTCGAGGTGGTTGGTAGGCTCGTCGAGCAGTAGCACATCGGGATGGGTGAGGAGGAGCTTGGCCAGCTCGATTCTCATTCGCCAGCCGCCGGAAAATTCCGAAGTGGAGCGGCTGAAATCCTTTCGGTCAAACCCCAGTCCGACGAGGGTTTTCTCCATCTCGGCCTCGCAGTTCTCGCTCTCTTCCATGGCTATGCGCTCGGTCAGCGCAGTCATGTTTTCAATCAGCTGCTGATATCCATCCGACTCGTAGTCCGTGCGTTCTGCCAGCTCGGCGTTCATCTCGTCGAGGCGTGTGTGCATCTCCTTGATGTGGGAGAATGCTTTGCGCACCTCCTCCGCCACAGTGAGAGTGTCGGTGAGCACCATCTGCTGCGGCAGGTACCCTATTGTCACATCCTGAGGAATGGCCACAGTGCCGGATGTGGGCTTCTGCAGTCCGGCTATTATTTTAAGCATGGTGGATTTGCCGGCGCCATTTTTGCCAACGAGGGCAATTTTGTCGCGTTTGTTAATCACATAGTTGATGTTGTCAAACAGCGATTTGGCGCTGAACTCCACGCTAAGATTGTTGATAGATATCATAGCGGAATCGGTTTTCGGAGTGCAAAGTTACAACTTTGCCACTCTACTGGCAAATATTGCCACGCAAAGGTGCGGTTTTAGCCGGACTGCCGTCCAAAGCGGCTCCGGTCCTGAGGATTAGTCGGCGAAAGCGTAGCGATATCCTTTGACTTTCTGCCAGGCTCCACGGGTGAAGTCGGGCACTTCCACGGGTGCCGAGCCATTGTTGATTGAAATCTCGGTGAGCGGCACCAGACAGCACCATTCGGCCATGTCGTACACATCCATGTCGAGCGGAAGGCCGTTTTGCAGGCAGTAAACAAGACGGTAATCCATAATGAAGTCCATGCCGCCATGGCCTCCAACTGTTTTGGCCACATCGCCTATCTGCTTTATAACCGGACTGGTGTAGCGGTCGGTGAGAGCCTTGGCTTGCTCGGGGGTGAGATAGCCGTGGGCTGTGAGATTCTCATGGTCAGGAATAGAGTCGGCACCTATCTGCTCGGGCTCGAGAGCATATCCTTCGGAGGGGTATTTGTTGGCAAACCCTTTGGTGCCCGTGAGCTGATACATGCGGCTGTAGGGGCGGGGAGTGAGCACATCGTGCTGAATATGCAGGGTTTTGCCGTTGGCGGTGCGAATCATGGTCATGGTGTGGTCGCCGTTGAGGAAGCTGTCGGGTTTGGAACCGGTGGTTTTCTCAATATAGGCGGGGCCGTTGACAGCTTTGGTGTCCATTGCCACAAGATGGGTCATCCTGTCGCCACGGTGCATGTCAAGAAGCTGGCAGGCGGGACCCATGCCGTGGGTGGGATATACATCACCGCGATGGGCCTGGTTGAATTCCATGCGCCAGTTGTTGTGGTAGTAGGGCCAGAAGTCGTTAAGGTTGTGTATATAGCTGCCTTCCACATGGAGCACCTCGCCAAAGAGTCCTTGCTGGGCCATATGGAGTGTGTTGGCCTCAAAGAAATCGTACACACAGTTTTCAAGCATCATGCAATGCTTGCGGGTGCGCTCCGAGGTGTTGATGAGGTCCCATATCTCCTCCAGCGAGGTGGCTGCGGGCACCTCAATGGCCACATGCTTTCCGTGCTCCATGGCATATTTGGCCATGGGTGCATGGGTACGCCAGTCGGTGACGATATATATCAGGTCGATGTCATCGCGGTCGCACAGTTGCTTCCAGGCATCCTCGCTGCCGGAATATTCAGCAGCCGCCGGCACTCCCGCTTCGGTGAGCATCTTTTGTGTTTTAGCCACTCTGTCGGGTTCGATGTCGCATATTCCCACCACTTGAGTGCCGGGGATATGAGTGAACCGCATCACTGCGTCGGGTCCTCTCATGCCGAGACCGATGAATCCCACTCTTACGTTTTTGATGGGGTCGGCAGCGAAGTTGACCATATCAGTCTGACCTTCCGGTCGTTGAGGTGCTTCGGTGCGGATTTGGGCTACGGAAATGAACGCGGATGCCAGCATGACGGCGGCAACGGTAAGTCTGGATAATATTTTCATGGCTCAAAATATCATTTTCAGCAAAGATACAGATATTGTTGGATAAAAACAAACATCAGTCGTGTGTGGTCGTTTTCTTCCACTCGAGCCGGACCTTATCCTCGCCTGCCAGTATGGGGGATGCCAAGGGTCGGTTGCTCGCTATTTCTTGCTGCTGCGGACAATATAGGTGCGGCTTTCTGTGATGACAATATCCACCGGCACATCCGTTGGGTCGGCATCAATGCTGTCCATCATCTGGCAGTCGTAGGCCACGCCTACTTTCAGTGCCTTGGAGTGCGACAGCAGCCGGTCGTAGAACCCCTTGCCTCGCCCCACACGGTTGCCCCGGCGGTCGTAGGCCATGGCGGGGACAACAATCAGTTCGATGTCAGCCACATCGGTGGTATCGCTACCGTCCGGCTCCTCGATGTTGAAAGCGCCGGGATGGGTGCAGGATTGATGATATGGGAGAATGTCGAGGTTCACACCGTTGACACGCGGCAGAAACAGCTGTTTGCGGGAGTGCCATTTGTCCAGAAAGCCATGTGTGTTGAGCTCATCGGGCAGGGAGTGGTACATCAGCACCTTCTCTGCCACCATAAAGGCTGCCAGCTCCTCGAGCTGCTGCCATACACTCTCCGCGGCCCGGAGCATTTCACCATTGGTGAGCATGCTTTTGCGTGCTCTCGCCTTGCGGCGTATCTCGTTTTTGTCCATTTCAGTCCTTGGGTAAGTCAATAATCTGTGTGGAAAACTCTTTGTTGGCGCGTAGAATCATCGGGTCAAAATCATTGTACACTTCGTAGAATGAAGATGTCCCGAGCATATCGCGTGCAATAAGGGCTTTCAATTGACTAACAATCAAGTTGCGCGAAATGTTTATGTAGTACCAGCGCGGGGCTATCCCCTCGGTGTCGCGGGCAAAGTTGGCAAAATCCTGCAGCAGAATGTCATCGCTTGGCAACAGCTTCAGCAGCTCCGCGGTTGAGGAGGCTTTGAGGAGGCGTTCGCGCTCGCGGTCGGTGTAGTGGAACGCATATTTCTGCATTAGTCCGGCGTTGAGCACATTGAGATAGTAGGTGGAGAGGCCGGTGGTGTCGTTGGGCACAAATACATCAGGCATGATTCCGCCGCCGCCATACACTGTTCTGCCGCCGAGAGTGAGGAATTTCTTGGTTTTGTCAAGGTGTACGCTGTCGGCACTGAATATCTCGCCGTTGTTGTAGCGGTCCACAATCTCCATGTCATAGCTTTTCAGCGCACCGGGAGTGTAGATTTTCTGGATGCACCTGCCTGAGGGGGTGTAGTAGCGGGCTGTGGTGAGTCGGATAGCGGAGTGGTCGGGGAGCTCAATCTGACGCTGCACAAGGCCTTTGCCAAACGACCGGCGGCCTACAACCACGCCGCGGTCGTTGTCCTGGATGGCTCCGGCAAAAATCTCGCTGGCGCTTGCTGAAAATTCATCAATCACCACCACGAGAGGGTATTGGGTGAACGCTCCGGTGCCATCGCTCACAGCAGAAGTTTCGGATATGTCGGTTCGTCCGCGTGTTTCCACTATTGGGCGTCCGGCTTCAAGAAATTCGTTGGCCATAAGTATGGCGGGTTCCATGTAGCCGCCGCCATTGCCGCGGAGGTCTATCATATACCGCTGCGCACCCTTGTCGCGGAGCTCTACCATTGAGTTGAGGAATTCCGAGTAGGTGTTGCGGCCAAACTTATTGACCTTGATATAACCGGTGCCGTCGCTCAACAGATATGTGGCATCAATGGATGTAACGGGAATGTCGCCGCGCACCACTTTGAATTTCAGTAGCTTGGGCGAGGTGGCGCGCATCACGCCGAGAGTCACCTCGGTGTCGCGTTCGCCCCTGAGGTGAGATATCACCTTCTCGTTGCTCCACTTTTGTCCGGCCACCACGGTGTCGTTGATGGATATGATGCGGTCGCCGGCCATAAGTCCAACCTTTTCCGATGGACCGCCGCTGATCACTTCAAGCACTGTGATGGTGTCGGTGAGCATATTGAACGATATGCCAATGCCGCAAAACGACCCTTCCAGCTCTTCGTTGACGCTCTGGAGGTCCTGGCTGCTGATATATGTGGTGTGGGGGTCAAGTTTGGCAAGAATGTCGGGAATGGATGCTTCAAGGAGCGAGTCGGTATTGACTTCGTCAACATACTCTTCGGATATATGCGACATAATGGCGTCAATTTTCGACTGTGCCTCGGATCCGGTGAAGCGGGGAAAATAAAAGGATCCAACGAATAGTCCCGCGCAAAAGGCAATGGCCAAAAACAGCGGCAACCATACGGATGTGCGTTTCAGATTATTGTTCATTGATTGAGTTACAGTAAATAAGAGAAATAAACGAATGGATTTGGCGACGGTCAGTCAATCTCGGGGATATGCACACATTCCACTCCTGCTCTGCGGAGCAGGTCGAGGCCGTCGGTGATACGGTAGAGATCGTTGAACACCACTCTCCGTATGCCGGCCTGAATGATTAGCTTGGAGCACTCAAGACATGGCGAGGCAGTGATGTAGAGGGTGGATCCGTTGGAGGAGTTGTTGCTTCTCGCCACCTTGGTGATGGCGTTGGCTTCGGCGTGGAGCACATATGGCTTGGTGGCTCCGTCGGCATCCTCGCACACATTTTCAAATCCCGCCGGAGTGCCGTTGAACCCGTCGGATATGATCATTTGGTCTTTGACCAGAATGGCGCCTACCTTGCGGCGCTCGCAGTAGGAATTTTCGGCCCATATGGCGGCCATACGCAGGTAGCGTTTGTCAAGCAATTCCTGCTTATCGTGATTTTCCATTGTTGTTGAATAATTGTGCAAAAATAGTAATATTGGCGCATATAGCATTGCTGTTTACGAAAAATCTGCATCCCGACATATTTATTTGGTCAAAATATGTGAACCAATGGTGTGAAATATGTTAAAACACCGCTTTCCAAGCCGTTTTCGTGCATTCCAATCCAAAACATTTTATGCTCCCCGGGGGTTAGAAAAGTATAATTACTTTGTTATTGTGTCTCTATATCTGCAACTATGATTACTAAGAAATTCACCGACAGGCTGCTTTCCATCCAGGACAACCTGCTGAGCTTTGCTCTCATACTCACCTCCAACCGCGATGATGCCTACGACTTGCTGCAGGACACCACTCTCAAGGTGCTTGACAGCGAGGATAAATATACTGAGAATATCAACTTCAAGGGGTGGGTGTTCACCATCATGCGCAATATTTTCATCAACCACTACCGCAAGTCCGTGCGGAATGCCACTATTGTTGACACCACCGAGGATCTCTACTACCTTAATCTTCCACAGAACGATGTGCACAACACTCCCGAAGATTCATATTCGGTGATGGAGATCACCCAGGTGATCCATCGGTTCAAGGATGAGTACAGGGTGCCGTTTTCAATGCACCTTGCCGGGTATAAATATCAGGAGATTGCCGACTACATGCACCTGCCCGTGGGCACGGTGAAAAGCCGTATATTCTTTGCCCGCAAGCGTTTGCGCCGCGACTTGGACGATTATCGGTTTCATGACTGACCTCATGCCTTGTCGGTGAGGCCGGCGGGGAGCTGCTTGCTGATTTTCACACCCATCTCGCGCAGGTTTTCGGCTTTGCGCACAAGGTTGCCCGACCCTTCGCTGAGTTTCTTCATGGCCGAGTCGTAGGCATCGGTGGTTGACTTTATCCCTTTGCGGATTTTGTCCATATCCTCGATGAACCCGACGAACTTATCATACATCTTTCCGCTTTCCAACGCTATCTTCTGTGCGTTCTGAGTCTGGCGGTCGTGGTTCCACAGCTGGGCAATAAGGCGTAGGGAGCCTACGAGCTGGGTGGGGGACACTATCAGCACACGTTTGTCGTATGCTTTGAGCCATAATGTGTTGTCAATGCTCATGGCAGCAGAATAGGCTGCTTCGTTGGGGATGAACATCATCACGAAGTCAAGCCGTTCGGAGCCTACATAGTCCTGATATTTTTTCTCGGCCAATTCGTTCACATGCTTCATCACCGATGCTATGTGCTGCTTGCCAAACAGCTCGCGCTGTTCCTCCGATTCCGCGTTGACATACTCCACAAACGCTGTGAGCGACACCTTCGAGTCTATCACCACCGAGCGGTTGCCGGGATAGTGGACCACCACATCTGGACGAAGCACACGGCCTGATTCGTTGCGCAGTGCAGCCCCGTTTTCCGAACCGTATTGCAGCGAATACTCCTCATCTTTTCTCAATCCCGATTTCTCAAGGATGGTTTCTAGCACCATCTCGCCCCAATCACCCTGTTTCTTGCTGTCGCCTCGCAGAGCAGTGGCGAGTTGCCTGGCCTCCTTTCCGATGCTCAAGTTGGTCTCTATGAGCTCCTTGATGCGCTGCTCAAGCGAGAACCGTTCACGCGATTCCTGGCTGTAACATTCTGTCACGGATTTTTTGAACTGCTCAATGTCGGTTTTCAGCGGGTTGAGTATCTGCTCCATCTGCTCGGCGTTGTGCTGCCGCAGCGATTTGGTTTGCTGTGTCATGATGTCATTGGCAAGCAGTGTGAAGCTCTCCTGCTGGCTTTTGAGCCTCTGTTGGTGCTCCTCGCGGGTTGATTCAAGAGCGGCCTTGGTGTCGTCAATCCGCAGGTTGAGCTCGGCAATCCGGGCCTCGTACTGCCTTATGGCGTGGTCATATTGCTGCTGTTTTTCGTCCGCGAGTTGCCTTGCGCGTTGAGCCTCGTTTTCAGCCACGGCGCATTTGCTGCGCAAGGCCGACTGTCTGGAATAGCAATTTGCCGCAACCATGAGCCCGGCAGCAAGGAGTAATGAAAGTATAATGATGGCAATAATCATGGAATATTGATGGGATTTGGTCAAAACTATTGTTCAAAGATACTTATATTTTTTGTGTCATCAAAAGAAAATAAGTAGTAAATTTGTGTCCTGATTTATGACACAGATCATCGACATACAAGGTTTGCCGCTGCACTATGAGGTGAGCGGCAGCGGTCCCGCTATGATATTGATGCACGGATGGGGATGCTCGCACGCCACAGTGCAATCGATAGCAAAGGTGGCTTCGGAGAGCCACACTGTATATAATGTGGACTTCCCCGGGTTCGGCGACACCCCTGAGCCTGCTGAGGTGTGGGGTGTGGAGCAGTACACCCGGCTGATAGAGCAGATGGCGGATAAACTTGGACTGTCCAACCCTGTGCTCCTCGGCCACTCTTTCGGCGGCAGGGTAGGGATTCTGTTCGCCTCGCGCCGTGAGGTGAACAGGCTGATTCTCGTGGACGCCGCAGGTATAAAACCCCGCCGCAAACCATCTTATTATATTAAGGTGTATTCCTTCAAGCTGATGAAGCTGCTGATGAAGCTGCGCTATGGTGCGGAAGGGGCAAAGAAGCGTATCGAGGCTGAGCGGGCCAGGCGCGGCAGTGCCGACTATGCGGCCGCCTCGCCTATGATGCGAAGCATATTGTCGAAATGTGTCAACGAGGATCTCAAGAGAGCGCTTCCTTCAATCAAGGCTCCCACTTTGCTGATATGGGGCGAGAACGATACTGCCACACCTCTCAGCGATGCCAAGACCATGGAGCGGCTCATTCCTGATGCCGGACTGGTGAGCTTTCCCGGTTGCGGTCATTATAGTTTTCTGGACAATCCGGTGCAGTTTGCAGCCGTGCTCCGCAGTTTTTTGAATTCCAACTCATAGATTTAGATATGGTTATAGCTACAATATTATATTTCATAGTTCTGGCTTTTGCCGCCTCCAATATGTGGATTGAGCTCAAGCGCGACTTGATGATGATGCAGCAGAACTCCTATTGCATCGACCGCTACCGCCGCTGGCTGTCAGTGTCGGGCGATTCCACCTCGCTGCCCAAGCTTGTGGGTCTGTGTGTGCTCGGCGCATCACTTGCCTCGTTCAGCGCTCCGGTGTGGGGGATGGGGCTCACCTTTGTGTTCTGCGCAGGGTGCTACGGGTGGCTGTTTACCCGACGCTACAAGAAGCCGCTTGTGATGACTCGCCGTGCATGGCGCATCCTTATTACCGCCGCAGTTCTGGCCACTGTCTCTGTGCTGGCTGTGATAGCTTTGCTGCCTGAAGACAATCTGCTTACCAGGGTTTCGGCTGCGTCCATCACCTGTTTGGCCATCTACTGTGCGAGCCATATATATATTGTGGCTGCAGTGTGGTTGCTAACCCCGGTAGAAAAGCATATCAACAACGGATTCTATAAGGATGCCCAACGGATATTGCAGTCCATGCCCGGACTCAAGGTGATAGGTGTGACCGGCAGCTATGGCAAAACGAGCACTAAATATTTCCTGTCGCGCATATTGTCGGAGAAATATGAAGTACTGATGACTCCGGGTAGTTTCAACACCACCATGGGCGTGATTCGCACTGTGCGCGAGATGATGAAGCCATACACCGAAGTGTTTGTGTGCGAAATGGGAGCCAAGCAGCTCAATGATGTCAAGGAAATCTGCGACCTTGTGCATCCCCATATAGGTATAGTCACAGCCGTTGGTCCCCAGCATTTGGAATCGTTCAAGAGCATTGAGAATGTGCAGCGAACCAAATTCGAGCTTGTTGACTCATTGCCTTCAGATGGACTCGCGGTGGTGAACAATGATTTTCCCTTCATAGCCAGTCGGGAGGTACGCAATGTGGAGTGCGTGCGCTACGGCATATCCAACCCCGATGGATGCTCCTTCACTGTGAGCGATATAATGTATGATGCTACCGGCACCACATTCACTGTTGTCGGACCTGACTTCACCCATACTTTCCACACACGCCTGCTAGGCGAATGTAATGTGAGCAATCTCCTTGCGGCTGTCATTGTGGCTCTCGACATGGAAGTCAGCATTGAGCAGATAGGTCGTGCCATTGAGCATATCGAGCCTGTGGAGCATAGGTTGAGCGTGAAGCGCACCCCCGGAGGCGTAACCATTCTCGATGATGCATACAACTCCAATCCATCGGGCTCGGCAATGGCTCTCGAAGTGCTCGGAGCCATGACACAGGGCAAACGTATCGTAGTCACTCCCGGCATGATAGAGCTTGGTGAGCGGCAGAGTGAACTCAATTGCGAGTTCGGTCGCAAGATAGCCATGAATGTGGATATTGCCATTATTGTAGGTCTCTACAACCGTGAAGCGATAGTGGAGGGTATCAATGATGCCGGAGTGGAGCCGCCACAGGTCATCACCGTTGACAGTTTTGCCGCTGCTCAGCAGGTGCTCGCTACTGTTCTTGTATCGGGTGACACGGTGCTTTATGAAAACGATCTTCCCGACACTTTTAAGTAAATAATATATTTGTAACCACAACTGTTTGTTATGAAAACCAATATAGGTGTGTTTTTCGGCGGTAGGTCCACCGAGCACGAGATTTCAGTGATTTCCGCCAATCAGGCCATGCATGCCATCAACACCGACAGCTTTGATGTGACTCCGATATATATCACCAAGCAAGGACGATGGTACACCGGCGACGCCTTGATGGATGTTAAGAACTACAAGGATATTCCTGCATTGCTCAAGCAGTGTACCGAAGTGTATATGGAGCCTGTGTTTGGTGATTACAATCTGTATCGCCGCAAACCCAAAATGTTTGGTTCCAACATATTGGCAACTCTTGATGTGGCTATTCCGGTGCTTCATGGTTCAAATGGCGAGGATGGCACCTTCGAGGGTATTCTTGACTCCATCGGCATCCCCTACGCCGGATGCAATGTGCTTGCCTCAGCCAACGGTATGGACAAAATCACCATGAAGATGATTCTGCAGGCTTGTGGTGTTCCCCTGGTGGACTATGTGTGGTTCACCGACAAGCAGTGGGACTCCAAGCGTCAGCAGATGATTCAGCTTGTAGAGGAAAAACTGGGGTATCCTGTGATAGTGAAGCCCGCCAACCTCGGCTCAAGCGTAGGTATTGGCCGCGCCGGTGACCGCAACGCTCTGATTGAACGGCTCAACGAAGCCGAGAAATATTCCTCGCGCCTCATTGTGGAGCATATGGTGGATAATCTTCATGAAGTGAACTGCTCGGTGCTTGGCGATTGCGATGACTATATCACTTCGGTGTGTGAAGAGCCTATCAAGAGCGGCGAGATACTTTCGTATGACGATAAGTACATGGGAGGTACCAAGGGCGCCAAGGGAATGCAGGCTTCACAAAAACGTATCCCCGCCAATCTGCCCAAGGAGGTGACTGAGCGTATTCAGTTCCTTGCAGGGGAGACCTTCCGTGTGCTCTCATGCCATGGTGTGAGCCGTGTGGATGTGATAATGGATGCAGACAACGGCAACATCTATGTCAACGAAATCAACACAATTCCCGGTTCGCTTTCGTTTTACCTTTGGGAAGCCACCGGTATTCCGTTCAGCGAGCTGATGGAGCGTCTGGTTAAGCTTGCTTTGAAGCGCAAACGCGAAATGGCCATGAAAACCGTCAGCTACGACCAGAACATTTTCAGCATGGGTTGCGGTGTCAAAGGCTCCAAAGGCGTGAAATAATCCCGAATAATATTGCAAGCAAAAGAGTCTGCACACTGTTGAGGGTGGCAGACTCTTTTGTCTTTTTAATCAGATTGAATCAGAATGCATATCCAAGCCGAATTAATAAGCAGTTTGAATATAATTTTTGATGATCTATGATCGGTAGCAAGCCTCTGTCGTATGTGACATCAAGATTAAATCGTTTATACCATAAGCCTCCACCTGCTTGAATCCCTAAGTCAGCGCGGTTGTAGCCTCTGATGTAATCTAACTCCGTTTTTTGAGTCTCTGTTCCCATAAGAACATCTGTTATAGTTATGATGTTTCCATCGGTATCAAATGCCGGTATGTGAACTTCAAATCTATACTTGCTTTTAGTCTTTGCTGCGCCGGTGAAATCATAAGAGAAGTATGGTGCAATATGAACTTCAACTGACCAATCTTTTGCGATGGCTCGTCGGTAACCTATCATAAAAGGTGCTGCTCTGAAGTTGTAGGCTCTCATATTTGAGGACTCTTTTATGTAATCATTTCCTTCATTGTATGATACTGGCTTAAGGCTATAACCGCGTGTACCCAAGGCTAATTCAAGCCCCCAAAAGAATCCATGAGTTGATATGGGCTTGTTGAACATTGCGGATATATCGTATCCGTATCCTGTCTGAATGGGTTTACCTGTCTGAGTTTCAATCTCGTTTTTTAAATTTCCGGTGACATTGTTGATGCTTAATCCGGCTCTTACAACCCAGCGGGAATCACGGGTTTCGTTTGCGAATGGAGCCGTGTTGTTGTAATCGGCTGCAATTGACGCGGATGCCCCAAATAGCATTGTCAAGGCTAATGGTACTAAAGCTTTTTTCATGTGATGATAAAATATGCCTATAGTTGCCCGGAGTCGGCGATAATAAGTGTTTAAAACAAAGACGTGGGCAAACTCAATCCTGCTTATCCCACTTGCGAGGCCCTGAGATTGCCCATTCTATAAGGATAAGCAGATGACAGCCCACGTAAGATTATATATAATGGTATTTTACGGCTATGCCTCATTTACGGGACATACATAAAATCTTTTATATAATCTTGCTTGGGCGCCTTCTCTGCACATGCTTCTTATAGAACTGGAAAATTTCTCAGGTTTTCGCAAGTAGAAGCAAGCGTTGGAAAACGCCTTTTAATAATATGTCGCTTCGCAGTTCAAGAAACTGTAGGAAGCAAGGTGGTTACGCAACACTCTTGTTGTGAAACCGATGCAAAGATAATGGTTTGAAATGATTCTTCAAAGGATTAATATCGGAAAAGAGTATCATGCGCAAGTGAAAAACAGTGGAGGCGGACCGATTGGCCCGCCTCCAAATGTTTATGAAATGTATGATGGATTAACCTTTGATGGCTGCGATGCCGGGGAGCACCTTGCCTTCGATAGCCTCAAGAAGAGCGCCACCACCGGTGGAAACGTAGGACACCTGGTCGGCGAGGCCGAACTTGTTGACACAAGCCACGGAGTCACCACCGCCAACGAGCGAGAAGGCACCATTGTTGGTGGCTTCTACGATAGCATCGGCAATAGCACGTGAGCCTGCTGTGAAGTTGTCAAATTCAAATACACCGGCGGGACCGTTCCAAAGGATGGTTTTAGCACCTTTGATTGCGTTGGCAAAAGCCTTGCGGGTGTCGGGTCCTGCGTCAAGACCTTCCCAACCTTCGGGAATATTCATAACAGAGCAAACCTGGGTGTTGGCATCGTTGGAGAAGCTGTCAGCGGCCACGCAGTCGGTACCGAGTACGAGGTTGACGCCTTTGTCTTTGGCTTTCTTCATGATGTCGAGAGCGAGCTGGAGCTTGTCGTCTTCGCAGATTGACAGACCAACATTGCCACCCATAGCTTTGGCAAATGTGTAGGTCATACCACCGCAGAGGATGAGGTTGTCCACCTTGTCCATGAGGTTTTCGATGATGCCGATTTTGGTGGACACTTTCGAGCCACCCATGATGGCGGTGAAGGGACGCTTGATGTCGCTGAGGATGTTGTCCACGGCTTGCACTTCTTTCTCCATCAGGTAGCCGAGCATCTTGTCTTCCTTGTCAAAGTAGTCAGCGATAACAGCAGTGGAGGCGTGCTTGCGGTGAGCGGTGCCGAAAGCATCGTTCACATATACATCGGCGTAGCTTGCGAGAGTCTTTGCAAACTCTTTCTGACGCTCTTTCATCTCTTTCTTGGCGGCATCGTAGTTGGGATCTTCTTTGTCAATGCCCACGGGTTTGCCTTCTTCCTCGGGATAGAAGCGGAGGTTTTCGAGCAGAAGCACTTCGCCGGGCTTGAGGTTGGCAGCGGCTTCAGCGGCGTTAGCGCAGTCGGGAGCGAATTTCACATCGCGACCGAGAGCTTTGGCAACATCGTCCTTGATCTGGGCAAGAGAGAATTTGGGGTTGACCTTGCCTTTGGGTTTGCCCATGTGGCTCATGATGATGAGGCTGCCACCGTCCTTGAGTATTTTCTCGAGGGTGGGGAGGGCACCGCGGATACGGGTGTCGTCAGTGATTTTACCGTTTTCGTCCAAGGGCACGTTGAAGTCCACGCGAACAATGGCCTTCTTGCCAGCGAAATTGTAATTGTCGATAGTCATTTCAGTAAATGGTTGATTATGAGTTGAGTTAAATTTCGGGTGTTATAACAATTGCTTGACTCACAAAGTTAGTGAATAGTTTTTAAAACTTGCCAATCAAGCATTAAATTTTTCGAGCATCAGAGCCATTTGCGAAGCGAGCTTTTCAGCTTCGCGCCCTGCAGCTTCGGCAAAATCCTCGCCCGAGGATGCGAAGATGATGCCACGCGATGAGTTGACAATCAGTCCGCAGTCGGGGGTCATGCCGTATTTGCACACCTCCTCGAGGCTGCCGCCCTGAGCGCCTACGCCGGGCACAAGCAGGAAATGCTCGGGGGCATGCTCGCGGATTTTGGCAAACATGCTGCCTTGTGTGGCTCCTACCACATACATCATGGCATCTTTGCCGGCCCATTGCTGGGATTTGTCAAGCACTTGTTCAAACAGGCATTTGCCGTCCTTGTCCTCAATAAGCTGGAAATCATGACTCCCGGGGTTGGAGGTCAGGGCGAGCAGTATCACCCATTTGCCCTCATAGCCAAGAAATGGTGTGACACTGTCGCTACCCATGTAGGGGGCCACGGTGAGAGCATCCACATCCATGTGCTCGAAAAATGTGCGGGCATAAAGTTTGGAAGTGTTGCCGATGTCGCCACGTTTGGCATCGGCTATGATGAACATTTCGGGATAATTCTCTCTGATATAGCCGATGGTGCGCTCCAGAGACACCCATCCTTCAACGCCGTTGGCTTCGTAGAAGGCGAGGTTGGGCTTGTAGGCTATGCAGTAGGGGGCGGTGGCATCGATGATGCGGCGGTTGAATTCAAACACTGCATCCTCCTTGTCAATAAGGCATGAGGGGAGTTTGGCCGGATCGGTGTCAAGTCCCACGCACAAAAATGATTTTTTAGCGCGTATCTGCTCAACAAGTTGCTTGTAGGTCATGATGTAAATAAGTTATGGAGTAGATTAAAGTTCCGATTCTTTGAGTTTTTCGGCATTTTCAGCCACTATCAGATGGTCAATCACATCTTGTATGTCGCCATCCATAAACGAGGCGAGATTGTAGATGGTGTAGTTGATGCGGTGGTCGGTGATGCGCCCCTGGGGATAGTTGTAGGTGCGGATTTTGGCCGAACGGTCGCCGGTGGACACCATTGTTTTGCGCCGCGAAGCAATGTCATCGATATATTTCTGATGTTCTTTGTCGTAGATGAATGTGCGCAAACGGCTCAGCGCACGCTCTTTGTTTTTGGGTTGGTCGCGGGTTTCGGTACATTCGATGAGTATCTCCTCGGTTTCGCCGGTGTTGGGGTTGCGCCACATATAGCGCAATCGCACACCCGACTCCACTTTGTTCACATTCTGACCGCCGGCACCGCCGCTGCGGAAGGTGTCCCATTTGATTTCGCCTTCGTTGATTTCCACATCAAACGGTTCCGCCTCCGGGAGCACAGCCACTGTGGCGGCGGAAGTGTGCACGCGGCCTTGGGTTTCGGTGGCGGGTACACGCTGCACGCGGTGCACGCCGCTTTCATATTTCAAGGTGCCGTACACATTGTCGCCTGACACTGACATCACTATCTCCTTGTAGCCTCCGGCCGCACCTTCGCTTGCCGATGTGACGGCCACGTTCCATCCTTTGGTCTCGCAATATTTGAGGTACATTTTGGCGAGGTCGCCCGCGAAAATGGCGGCTTCATCGCCTCCGGTGCCCCCACGTATCTCCAGAATGGCATTTTTCCCGTCTTCGGGATCGGCGGGGATAAGAAGCAGCTTGATTTCTTCCTCAAGCTGCGGCATAAGGGTTTGGGCCTCATCCAGTTCGGCTTTGGCCATCTCGCGCAGCTCTTCATCACTTTCTGTGTCGAGCACCTCTTTGGCCTCATCAATATTGTTGACCAAAGTGCGGTAGCGGCGAGTGGTATTCACGAGTTTCTCAAGGTCCTTATACTCCTTGGTGAGGCGCACATAGCGCTTCATGTCGCCAATCACATCGGGGTCGGTGATCAGAGTGCTTACCTCTTCAAATCGCGATTCAATGCCGTCAAGGCGTGTCAGAAGGGAGTTGTCTGCCATAATGGTGTGCTGATATTTTTTGCGAAGTTACGAAATAATCGTGACAAAGCAAAGAAGCCATGCGAAATGCACGGCTTCGTTCAATTTTGGTGGTATGGCATATGCCTGCTTCGTAAATGCTTTGGATGTGTTGGCACCTGATGCAGGATATAAATGCCATTTTGGGTGAAAAAACATTAAAATTGGCTGGATATTGTGCATTATGGTCATAATTATTAATTTTGCATCTTGAAATCATTATAACGATACTTCAATCAAATCTAACATCATAAAGTTTTATGAACGTAACCCTGCAAAATACTGACGCCGTGAGCGGTCGTCTTACAGTGTCGGTAGAAGAAAACGATTACAAAGAAAAAGTATTGGCCGACCTGAAAAAAATCGGCCGCAATAATCAGATCCCCGGTTTCCGTAAAGGTCATGTGGCAATAGGCGAGCTTCAGCGTCGCTTCGGTCGCCAGGTTACCAGCGATGTCATCAACGAACTGGTGTATGATGCTGTAACCAACTATATCAAGGAGAACAAACTCAATGTGCTCGGTGCTCCCGTGCCTGTGGAAGTGAAGGAACTTGACCTCAAGAACCAGAAGGATTTCACTTTCGAGTTTGACCTCGCTCTTGCTCCCGAGCTTGACATCAAGGTGGACAAGGACGAAAAGATACCTTATTATAATATAGAGGTGAGCGATGCTATGATTTCCGAGCAGGACGCAGCTTTCCGCAAGCGGTTTGGCGCACAGGTGCCCGGTGAAGAAGTAGAACCCGATGCTCTGGTCAAAGGTGCCATCATGCAGCTCAATGAGGACGGCACAGTGAAGGAAGGTGACGACGCCATCCAGGTGGTTAGCGGTATTCTCGCTCCCATGTATTTTGTGGACAAGGATGAGGCTGCCAAGTTTGCCGGCAAGAAAGTGGGCGACAAGGTGGTGTTCAACCCCCGCAAGGCTTGCGGCAACAATGAGGTCGAGCTTGCTTCAATGCTCAATATCGACAAGAACCGTACCGCAGAAGTGCAGGGCGATTTTGAGATGACCATCAGCGAAATCATTGTGGTGCGTCCCGCCGAGGATGGTGAGGAATTCTTCACCAACGTGTTTGGTAAGGATCGCGTGCACAATGCCGAAGAGTACAAAGCTGCCCTCAAGGATATGATTGCCACTGAGCTCAGCGGCAACAGCGATATGGTGTTCTCGTTCAGCGCCCGCAAATATTTCCTTGACAAGTATGGCGACATGGAACTTCCCGCCGCAGTGCTCAAGCGCTGGCTCATCAGCCGCAACGAATCGCTCAACGAGGAGAATATCGATGAAGAGTATTCCAAAATGGAGTCCGACCTCAAATGGCAGCTCATCAAGGAGCGCATTGCCGGGCTTCTGGGTGTGAAGATTGAGGAGGCCGACCTTATGGCACAGGCCAAGGTGCTCGCCGCCCGTCAGTTCGCTCAGTACGGCATGACCAACATGGACGATGAGACCATCACCAACTTTGCCAAGAATATCCTCGATGACAAGAACTATCGCGGTCGTCTGATCGAGCAGGTGGGCGATGTGAAGTTCTATACCGCTCTCAAGCAGGCTGTGACTTTGGAAGAAAGCACCGTCAGCCTCGATGAATTCAAGGAGATAGCTCAAAAACTGTAATAGACAGTAGCCAAATACTGTGTGCGGCAATCGGCGATAAGTCGGTTGCCGCATTTCATTGTTGCGTATGTGGATGATAATATGTAAATTTGTGAAAAACCCGATTATGATTAAGACGCTCCCGTTTTTAGCTCTTTCGACATTGATGCTGTCGTGCTCCTACAGCGGTGACGGCATATTCGAACCTGCCGATATGGTTGACCCCATGATTGGCACTGATTTCACCGGCAACACTTATCCCGGAGCCCAGGCGCCACGCGGCATGGTGCAGCTCAGTCCCGACAACGGATTGCCCGGGTGGGACCGCATATCCGGTTATTATTATCCTGACAGCACTATCGCCGGCTTCAGCCACACCCATCTGTCGGGCGTGGGGGCAGGGGATATGTATGATGTGTCGTTCATGCCGGTGATGCTTCCTGTGCGCACCGCCGCACCTCCGCTGGGCATCCATTCTCGGTTCAGCCACGATTCAGAGGAGGCGTCCGCGGGATATTATCGGGTGAATCTCAGCGACTATGATATAGATGTGGAGCTGACCGCTGTGTCAAGAGCAGGAATACAACGCTACACTTTCCATCGCTCCGGACCCGCGGCTGTGATTCTCAATCTGGCCAAAGCCATGAACTGGGATTCGGTGACATCGGCCAGCATCCGTCGTCCAAAACCGAACGAACTTGCCGGACACCGATTCTCAACCGGCTGGGCCCGTGACCAACGGGTATATTTCCACACCCGTTTTTCCGAGGCCCCCGATTCTGTGCGTATTCTACCCGAGGGTGTGGCGTGGTGCTATTTTACCGCCCACCCCGACAAGCAGATCACAGTCTCCACCGCGCTGTCGGGCGTGAGCGAGGATGGTGCGTATAAGAATCTGGCTGTCGAGGTGCCCAAGGATGATTTCGACGGCTACCTCAAGTCGGTCAAGGGGATGTGGAACAGGGAGCTTTCCATGGTGCGGGTGCAGACCCGTGATGCCGATAAACTGAAAATGTTCTACACAGCCATGTACCATTCGCTGATATGCCCCACGATATTCTGTGATGCGGACGGCCAATATTTCGGCCCGGACAAAAAAGTGCACACCGGAGGCGTCAACACCAACTATTCCACTTTCTCGTTGTGGGACACCTACAGGGCTCTCCATCCTCTGCTCTCCATCATCAGTCCACGCAGAAATGGCGACATGGCTTTGTCGCTCGTGGAGTTCTACAACCAGAGCGGACGGCTGCCGGTGTGGAATATGTGGGGAGGGGAAACGGACATGATGATCGGCTACCATTCCGTGCCGGTGATTGTTGACGCTGTGTTGAAGGAGATTTCCGTGCTCGACCCCAACGAGGCGTTGGAAGCGTGTGTGGCCACATCCAACATCGATGACTACCGTGGCATAGGGCTTTACAAGGGCATGGGGTATGTGCCATACGATGTGGACGACCCCTATTGTCAGGACAACTGGTCTTTGTCGCGCACGCTTGAGTATGCCTACGATGACTATTGTATAGCCAAGCTCGCAGAGTTTGTGGGCCGTGATGACCTGGCCCGGGAGTATCGCAACCGTTCGCTCAACTATAAGAATGTGTACAATCCATCTTCCACATGGATGCAGCCCCGCGACAGCAAAGGAAAATGGCTTCCGGGGTTTTCCCCCGACGACTACACCACATATATATGTGAGAGCAACGGATGGCAATATTTCTGGTCGGTGCAGCATGATGTGGACGGGTTGGTCGATCTTATTGGCGGGCGCGAGAAATTTATTGCGCGACTTGACAGCATGTTCACCTACAGCTCGCCCGATAAAGACGGGCTGCCGATATTCTCCACCGGCATGATAGGGCAGTACGCCCATGGCAACGAACCCAGCCATCATGTGGCGTTTCTGTACAACAAGGTCCGCCAACCTTGGAAAGCACAGCGTTTGGTCCGCCGGATCCTCACGGAACTGTACAATCCCACCCCTGCGGGAATTTGCGGCAACGATGACTGCGGTCAGATGTCGGCATGGTATATGTTCGGTGCCATGGGGTTCTATCCGCTCGACCCCGTGAGCGGGCAGTATGAGCTTGTCACACCTCTGTTTGACAAAATCCAGATCCGTCAGCACTCCGGTGAGGTCTTCACCATTCTTGCCCCCGGAGCCGAATCAGGGAAAATGCCATATATCAAATCGGTGAAAGTCAATGGCGAGCCGTATCATGAGAGTTATATCACCCATGATATGATCACCGGCGGCGCCACTGTGGAGCTTGAACTAACCCCCAATGAGGGAGAAATATGGTATTGATCAATCTATTCTTGGAAAATATTTGTTTGCAATACGAAAAATTATTAGTAACTTTGAATTAAGAAAATAATAATTGTATCACTATATGAACAGCGATTTCAGAAACTATGCAGTGAAGCATCTGGGAATGAATGGTCTCGCCATAGACCAGTATGCTTCATCAATTTCGTCACAGATTACCTCAAGCTATATTTCGCCTACAATCATTGAGGAACGACAGCTCAATGTGGCACAGATGGATGTGTTTTCACGATTGATGATGGACCGTGTGATTTTCCTCGGCACCGAGGTCAACGATTATACCGCCAATGTGATTCAGGCCCAGCTCCTTTATCTGGACTCCACCGATTCCGGCAAGGATGTGAGCATCTACATCAATTCTCCCGGTGGCTCGGTGTATGCAGGTCTCGGCATTTACGACACCATGCAGTATATTTCCAGCGATGTGGCCACAATATGCACAGGCATGGCTGCCTCGATGGCTGCTGTGCTTCTGGTGGCCGGTGCCAAAGGGAAGCGTTTCGCGCTGCGCCACTCCCGTGTGATGATCCATCAGCCGATGGGAGGTGCGCAGGGTCAGGCCTCCGATATTGAGATTACTGCCCGCGAAATTCAGAAACTCAAGAAAGAACTTTATACCATCATCTCCGACCATAGCGGCATGGCATTTGACAAAGTGGAGCGCGACTCGGACCGCGACTACTGGATGACCGCTCAGGAAGCCAAGGAGTATGGTATGATTGACGATGTGCTCGTCAAAGCCAAGCACTAATATTTCTCACTTTTTTCTATGGCAAAAAAGAAAACAGATGACCAGGATGTGAGATGTGCATTCTGTGGGGCGTATCCCGATGCGTCCACTCTCATGGTGCCCAGCCCTATATCCAATGTGTACATTTGCGCCGATTGTGTCAATCATATTCAGGAGGCGGTGAAGGAGTTCACCGGACAATCCTCGCCCGACCGCAAGGACGCCCCCGGACATCAAGGCGCAAAACTCTCCGAAATTCCGAAGCCTGCCGAAATATGCGAGTTTCTCGACTCCTATGTGATTGGACAGGAATCAGCTAAAAAATATCTTTCGGTGGCTGTTTACAACCACTACAAGCGTTTGGCCCAGAAGCATGATGATGATGTGGATATAGAGAAGAGCAACATCATCATGGTGGGTCCCACCGGTACTGGCAAGACATTGCTTGCCAAAACCATAGCGCGGCTGCTTGATGTGCCTTTCACCATTGTCGATGCCACTGTGCTCACGCAGGCCGGATATGTGGGTGAGGATATTGAGAGTCTGCTCACACGCCTGCTTCAGGCTGCCGACTATGATGTGGAAAAAGCTGAGCGCGGCATTGTGTTCATTGATGAAATCGACAAGATTGCCCGCAAGGGCGACAATCCTTCCATCACCCGCGATGTGAGCGGTGAGGGAGTGCAGCAAGGGTTGCTCAAGCTCCTTGAAGGGTCTGTTGTCAATGTGCCCCCGCAGGGTGGCCGCAAGCATCCCGAGCAGCGCATGATTCCGGTGGATACCAAAAATATCCTCTTTATATGCGGAGGCGCTTTCGATGGCATAGAACGCAAAATTGCCCAGCGATTGAACTCGCATGTGGTGGGGTACACCAACAGTGTGCGCCCCGGTGTGAACCGCGACAACTTTTTGCAGTATGCTGCACCGCAGGACCTGAAGTCGTTCGGTCTCATCCCCGAGATTATAGGCCGACTACCGATTCTCACCCATCTCGACCCTCTTGACCGGGATGCGTTGCGGCGTGTGCTCACCGAGCCCAAAAACGCTATTGTCAAGCAGTATCAGAAGCTGTTTGCCATGGACGGCGTGATTCTGGAATTTGAGCCGGCCACTCTTGACCTTATCGTTGACAAGGCCATTGAATACAAGCTCGGTGCGCGTGGATTGAGATCCATTGTCGAGTCTATCATGATTGACCCGATGTATGAACTCCCATCGCAAAAAGTGAAGAAATTCACTGTGACCCCTGACTTCGCTCTTGAAAAATTGCGTAAGGCTAATTTTGAAATCAATAATTTATAACAAGTATTTTCATTCTCGATATTTGATTCCCGCTCCTACTCCGTTTATTCATTTCCTATAACCCCTTTTCTGATATATGGCAAGTCATACCGAACTCACCGATGCGCTTAAACTTCACTTTGGCTTTGACACGTTCAAAGGCAATCAGGAAGCTATTATAAAAAGCCTTCTCGACGGGAACGACACCTTTGTGCTGATGCCCACCGGCGGTGGCAAATCGCTTTGCTATCAACTGCCGTCGCTCATGATGTCCGGCACTGCCATTGTCATATCGCCGCTGATTGCCCTGATGAAAAATCAGGTGGATGCCATGCGCAACTTCAGCGAGGAGGACGGTGTGGCCCATTTCCTCAACTCGTCGCTCAACAAGGCGGCGGTGGACCGGGTGAAAAGCGATATTCTCAGTGGCAAGACCAAGCTGCTCTATGTGGCTCCCGAATCGTTGACCAAGGAGGAGTATATTGATTTTCTCAAAAATGTGGAAATCTCATTCTATGCTGTGGATGAAGCCCACTGTATTTCGGAATGGGGCCACGATTTCAGACCTGAGTACCGCCGCATCCGTCCTATAATCAATGAGATAGGGTCGCGTCCGGTGATTGCGCTCACAGCCACCGCCACTCCCAAGGTGCAGCACGACATTCAGAAAAATCTCGGTATGCTGGATGCCAAAGTGTTCAAAAGCTCGTTCAATAGACAGAACCTGTACTACGAAATCCGTCCCAAAACATCTTCCATCGACAAGGAGATCATCAAGTTTATCAAAGGGATGGAAGGGAAGTCAGGCATCATCTATTGCCTCAGCCGCAAGAAGGTTGAGGAGCTGGCTGAACTGTTGAGAGTCAACGATATCAAGGCTCTTGCCTATCATGCCGGCATGGACAGTGCCACTCGCAGTGCCAATCAGGATGCGTTTCTGTATGAAAAGGTGGATGTGATAGTGGCAACCATAGCGTTTGGCATGGGTATCGACAAGCCCGATGTGAGGTTTGTGATTCATTATGATATGCCCAAATCGCTTGAGGGATATTATCAGGAAACGGGCCGTGCAGGTCGCGACGGTGGCGAAGGTCAGTGCATTACTTTCTACGCTGCCAAGGATTTGCAGAAAATGGAAAAGTTTATTCAAAACAAACCGGTGGCAGAGCAGGAGATAGGCCGGCAATTGCTGGCTGAAACAGCTTCGTATGCCGAATCAAGTATGTGTCGTCGCAAAACATTGCTTCATTACTTTGGTGAAGTGTTCACCCAGGATTCGTGTGGCAATTGTGACAATTGTTTAAACCCCAAAAAGAAAGTGGAAGCTAAAGATGAATTATGTGCAGTGTTGGAAACAATTTCCACACTCAAGGAAAAGTTCAAGGCAGAATATATTATAGATGTGCTTCGCGGTGTCAACTCCAATGAAGTGAAGGCCTATCGCCACAATGATCTGGAGATTTTCGGCAGCGAGGAGAAAAGTGATGCTAAATTTCTCAACGCTGTGATCCGTCAAGGTGTGCTTGCCGGATATATAAGCCGCGACATCGAGAACTTCGGTTTGCTTCGTCTGACCGACAAAGGTCGTGAGTTCTTGAAGAAACCGGTGTCGTTCAAGGTGGTGGAAGATACAGAGTTCAGTGAGGAGGAAGATGTGGATGTGGTGAAAAGCGGTGCCGGATGTGCAGCCGACCCTGAGCTCTACTCCATCCTCAAGGATCTTCGTAAAAAGGTGGCCAAGAAAATGTCGCTACCCCCGTATGTGATATTTCAGGATCCGTCGCTGGAATCGATGGCCACCACCTATCCTATCACGATCGCGGAGCTTGCCGATATTTCCGGTGTGGGTATGGGCAAGGCACGCCGTTACGGACAGGAGTTTGTGAATGTCATCAAACGCCATGTGGAGGACAACGAGATTGAGCGTCCCGAAGATATGAAGGTGCGCACCGTGCCCAACAAGAGCAAGGTGAAAATCAACATTGTACACCTTATTGACCGCAAAATTCCACTTGACGAAATAGCCAACTCCATGGGGCTTGAGTTTGACGAGCTCCTGGAGCATATAGAAGGTATCCTCAATGCCGGCACCAAAATCGATATCAACTATTACGTTGACGAGATTCTGGACAGCGACCAGCAGGACGATATTTACGACCATTTCAAGGAGAGCGAAAAGGGCGATCTCTCCACAGCCTATCAGGAGCTCGGCGATGAGTACACCGAGGATGAAATAAGGCTGGTACGCATCAAATTCCTCGCCGAAATGGGTTATTAATCAAGTAATAATGTGAGAGTATGGAAACTGACAGCATAGTTGTTGATTATCGCCATGTGGCTCTTCACCGCAGGGAGCTGATAGCGCTGCGCAAGGTCAATCTCAAGGTTGCCAAAGGTGAGTTTCTGTATCTCACCGGAAGGGTTGGTTCGGGCAAGAGCACTCTGCTCCAATCGATGTATGCCGAGGTGCCCATAGCATCCGGCGAGGCCCGTGTGCTGGATTATGACCTCAACAGCATCCGCCGCAAGGAGATTCCGTATCTGCGCCGCGATGTTGGTGTTGTGTTTCAGGATTTCCGTCTGCTGTCCGACAGGTCGGTTGTTGACAATCTGCGCTTTGTGCTCAATGCCACCGGATGGACTGACAATGCCGACATCGAGGGTCGTATCGAACAGGTGCTCAAGGAGGTGGGTATGCTTAACAAAGGGTATAAGTTCCCACATGAATTGTCGGGAGGGGAGCAGCAGCGCGTGGTTATGGCCAGAGCTGTGCTCAACAATCCCAAACTTCTGTTGGCTGATGAGCCTACAGGCAATCTTGACCCCGATACCGCCCGCCATATTGTGCGCCGGTTGCATGAGATAGCAGCCTCGGGCACCTCGGTGATCATGGCCACTCACAATCTGTCGTTTGTGGAGATGTTCCCGGCCCGTGTGGTGCATTGTGAAAACAAACAATTATCAGAAGATTAGCGTCTCATTCTAATATTTACAGGGTATGAAAGTAATGAAATTCGGTGGCACTTCTGTCGGCTCCGCGCAGCGGATCAAGAATGTGGCCGCATTGATATGTTCGCGTGGCCGCAACGTGGTGGTGCTGAGTGCCATGTCGGGGACTACCAACTGCTTGGTGGAGATTTCCGACTATCTCCGTAAAGGAAATATCGTTGGTGCAGGTGAAACACTCAATGCCTTGCAGACCAAATATATGAATGTCATTGATGAGCTGTACTCCACAGAGCCGGCACGCGAGGAAGCGTTGGCTGCTGTGATGAAAAGCATCGCCTTTGTGCGGCAGGTGGAGAGTGCCGGATTCTCTTCAATCGAGGAGAAGGAGATACTTGCGCAGGGCGAGCTGATGAGCACTGCCCTGATGCACATCTATCTCAAGGAGCAGGGCGTAAGTTCGGTGCTTCTGTCGGCTCTCGATTTCATGCGTACCGACAAAAACGGCGAACCTGACAGCGATTATATCCGTAAGTATTTTATTCAGCTGCTGAAAGATTGTGATGATGCGCAAATTGTCATCACCCAAGGGTTTATATGCAAAAATGTGTTTGGCGAGATTGATAATCTCCAGCGCGGCGGCAGCGACTACACCGCTTCGTTGCTCGGTGCTGCCATAAAGGCCGAGGAGATTGAGATATGGACCGATATCGATGGGATGCATAACAACGACCCGAGGTTTGTGCAGAACACAAGTCCGGTGGGGGAGCTTCATTTCGATGAAGCTGCCGAGCTTGCATATTTCGGAGCCAAGATTCTTCACCCCACATGTGTGCTTCCTGCCAAACTCAACAATATTCCGGTGCGTCTGCTCAATACTATGGACCCCGATGCCAAAGGCACATTGATTTATAATGCCGGAGCCACGCACTCCATCAAGGCTGTGGCCGCCAAGGATAATATCACCGCTATAAAAATCAAGAGTGGCCGTATGCTGCTGGCCTACGGATTTTTGAGAAAGGTGTTTGAGATATTTGAAACTTACCGCACACCCATCGACATGATTGTCACCTCCGAGGTAGGTGTATCGGTGACGATTGACAATATCTCATGTCTCCAATCTATTGTTGACGACCTGAAGAAATTCGGCACAGTCACTGTGGACAAGGATATGGTGATTATATGTGTGGTGGGTGATCTCGAATGGCAGAACCGTGGCTTTGAGGCCGAGGTGGTCAACGCTTTGAGAGAGGTGCCGGTGCGCATGATTTCTTATGGCGGAAGCAATTACAATATATCGCTGCTTGTGCGCAAAAGTGATAAAGTGAGAGCTCTTAATCTATTGAGCGAGCGACTGTTCAATGCCGACTGATATGACACAAGAATTTCCAATCCAGCTGCTGCAGCAGTCGCGCACTCCGGTGTATTTGTACGACACCAAGCTGCTTGACCGCACTTTGGCAGAACTCAAGCGGGCGAGCGATTATCCCGGCTATTATGTGCATTATGCCGTGAAGGCCAATGCCAATCCCTTGATATTGAAGCATATTCTTGATGCGGGATTAGGTGTGGATGCTGTGAGCGGCGGCGAGATTCAGGCAGCGTTGAATGTGGGGTTTGCTCCGGGAAAAATAGTGTTTGCCGGAGTGGGAAAGCGCGATGACGAGATATTGCTCGCTCTTCGCGCCGGAATCTGCTGCTTCAATGTGGAGTCGGCGGCTGAGCTTGATGTGCTGGAGTCACTGGCCGAGTCCATTGGCGTTTCTGCACCCGTCGCTCTGCGGGTCAATCCCAATATCGATGCGCATACACACAGTTACATCACCACCGGTCTCTCGGAAAACAAGTTCGGCATCAGTGTCGAGATGCTTGACCCGCTTGTGAATCGCTGTGCCAACTCCAGATTCCTGCAGCTTAAAGGGTTGCATTTCCATATAGGGTCGCAGATAAGGGATAAAGGTCCGTTCAGGGTGCTATGCTCTGTGATCAATAATCTTCAGGACCATTTCGAGACTCTCGGAATCACATTCCCGCTCATCAATGTTGGCGGAGGATTGGGAGTGAACTATGAAAACCCTGACGGGGAGCCTATTCCGGATTTCAAAACATATTTCGCCATATTCCACAAATATCTTAAACTCCGGGACAATCAGCAGCTCCATTTTGAGCTCGGCAGGTCAATCGTGGCCCAGTGCGGCTCGCTTGTCACAAGGGTACTGTATGTCAAGGAGGGGTTGAACAAAAAGTTCGTGATAGTTGACGCCGGAATGACCGACCTTATTCGTCCAGCTTTGTATCAGGCGCATCATAAAATCCAGAACATCACCTCTCAATCGCAGCAGACCGACACCTATGATGTGGTGGGTCCGATATGCGAGTCATCGGATATATTCGGGCGTGATGAAAAACTCCCGCTCACTCAGCGTGGCGATCTGCTTGTGCTGAGGTCGGCGGGAGCGTATGGTGAAATTATGGCTTCGGGCTACAATTGTCGTCCGCTGCCGGGTAGCATCAGTCTATAAACCGTTTGGTGATATCACCGTAGGCATCTATACGGCGGTCGCGTAGGAACGGCCACCAGCGGCGCACATGCTCCGAGCGGCTGAGGTCAACATCCACCACAGTGCTCACTTCCATGTCGGTAGGGGCCTGATATAGAAATTCGCCCTGCGGCCCGGCCACAAAGCTACTGCCCCAAAACTGTATTCCGGCGGTGTGTCCCGAAGGGTCTGCCTCAAATCCCACTCTGTTGACGCTCACCAACGGCAATCCGTTGGCTACGGCATGGCCGCGCTGCACTGTGATCCAGGCATCGCGCTGCCGCACTTTCTCATCATGCTCATCGGTGCTCTCCCATCCGATGGCTGTGGGGTAGATCAGTATCTCGGCTCCATGTAGTGCCATAAGGCGGGCTGCCTCCGGATACCATTGGTCCCAGCAAACTAGCACTCCAAGCTTGCCTACGGATGTGTCTATGGGTTTGAATCCCAAGTCGCCGGGAGTGAAATAGAACTTTTCGTAATATGCCGGATCATCGGGGATATGCATCTTGCGGTATTTCCCTGCCACGGTGCCGTCTTTTTCAAACACCACTGCAGTGTTGTGGTACAGCCCTGGTGCCCGCTTTTCAAACAGCGAGGTCACTATCACCACACCCAGTTCCCTGGCCAATGACGAGTAGAACTCAGTGGCCTCTCCGGGAATAGGGAGCGCTAAGTTACATTCATGTATATCCTCATGCTGGCAAAAATATAGCGAGTCATGAAGTTCTTGATTTACAATAAGCTCGGCCCCTTGCGCAGCCACACGGCGCATCTCATCGGCCAGCTTATGACGGTTTTGCTCTACGTTGGAAGTTTTGGAGAGCTGTATGATGCCTATCTTCATATACAAAGGGATTTTAGAGGTATCTGCATGGTGGCGCAATGCAGCGACCCATGCTGTTGGATTAATGCGCGGCAGTCAACCTGCTCCACAGGCAGACCGAACGCTATCTGCACTATCTGTGCGGCGAGCTCATCGTTGCGTTTCTGTCCGTACGATGGCATAAATATGGCCCGGTCGGTAACAAGGAAATTGGCGTAAGTGGCCGGAAGCCTGTTGCCTTCATCATCAAGAATCACATCAGGCATAGGCAACTCGATGAGCGAATACGGCTTGCCCTCGGATGTGCGCATTGCCATCAGTTCTTGCTTCATGAGGCTTAATTCATTGAAATGCTCATCGTTTGGGTCGGTGCACCCCACATAGAGAATGGTGTCGTGTGGAGCCAGACGGGCAAGGGTGTCAATATGGCTGTCGGTGTCATCGCCGGCCAGATAGCCGTGTTCAAGCCACAGCTGATGGGTGAACCCTAATGTGGCGTGTAGATATTGCTCTATCTGCATACGGTTCATCCCGGCATTGCGGTTGGGGGACAGCAGACATTCGGCGGTGGTGAGCAGAGTGCCGTTGCCGTCGCTCTCCATCGAACCTCCCTCAAACACAAACTCGCGGCAGTTGAGGCGCGGTACGGTGATAAGGCCGGAGTCGCACATCTTTTGCGTCACAAGGTTGTCGTGGCACGCGGCAAATTTCAACCCCCAGGCGTTGAAGCAGAAGTCAGTTGCGCATATATGCCCGTTTTCTTCCACACTCACAGGGCCGTAGTCACGGGTCCATGTGTCGTTGGTAGGGGTTTGGAAATATAGAAGTTGTGCCGGGTTGATATCTTTCAGTTTTGGTTTCACTTGCTCGATGTCGGGAGCCACGATAATCACTTGATGCCATTTGGCCAGGGCCGTGATCAGCCGGATGTAGCATCGCTGCGCCTCGGCAAGCATATAGCTCCAGTCGGTGTGCTCATGTGGCCAGGCCACCATTATCGCCACCGGGAGCTCCCATTCCGCAGGCACTTTTCGAAGGGGTGTTTTATTCGTCATAATCGCTGCTGAGAGAATCCCAGATATCATTCTTGCTGTCGAGATATTCTTCGCAAAAGTCCATGAAGCCGCGTTTTTCGGTGCTTCCTACTTCATGACACCAGTCACGGTAGGCGGCACGAAGTTCGGAATCCTCGTGAATATGTTTCTTGAACTCCGACTCAGCTATATCAACGCTGTCGTATTGCTCTAAGTAATGTGTGAAAACAGCAGGAATATCAATCATGGACATAATAGCTCAACTTTCGGATTAGCTTATATATATGCGCCAAATATAAATCTTTATATTGTGATAGCCAAATATTTTACAAAACTTTTAGAATTTTGTGGTGTTTCTATAATAAAGTACAACTATAAAAATTATGAAAAAGATATTGTCATTCGTAGCTTCGGCATTGTTGCTCGCAGGGTGCAGTCCTTACACATTGGTTAATAGCGAAACATACAATGATGCCAAATTGTCATCGTATTCCACTTTTCATATCGTGACGCCGGATGAAGGTGCCATGGTGCCGGGCATGCAGGCTGTCACATACTACAACATTGCCGCTGCTATACGTGAGCAGATGTTGGAGCGTGGCTATCAGGAGAGTGCTGACTCTCCACTGCTGATTAATATAGGCCTGACCGTGCAGAAAGAGATTCAGACTGAGCCGGTGCTCCCACCCAACTACTATCCCTATTATGGACCGGCTCCGGCCCCCGGCTACTATCCGTTCTTCATGTATCCCCGTCAGTACTACTGGCCATCCTACTACCAGAACGCACAGGTTATCACCGGCATATATAAAGAAGGTGTGCTGACCATGGATATGGTAAACACCGTGGAGAAAGTGCCACTCTATTCCGCTTCTGTGGCCACAATTGTCAACGGGGGTGATACAGGCTACCGCAACCTTCAGGGAATAGCCGAGGCTGTCAACACTTTGTTCTCGAAATTTCCCGTACCTTTGTTGCCTCAATATCGTAAAGGAAAATAATTAAAATGATCAGAAGATTCATTCTATTGCTAACCATTGCGCTTGGGCTTGCTGCCCAGGCGCAATGCTGGCGTATGGACACTCTCGGTGCACCGTTTGAGATGCGCTATGTGCAGCAACCCGATGACTACAGCGGACAGGTGCGTTGCTCTGTAGTTCGCTTGAAATCAGCAGAGTCAAAGGGTAGGGCGGTAGTGTATATCCACGGGTTCAACGACTATTTTTTCCAGGCGGAGATGGCGGAACAGTTTGCTGCGCATGGCTACAATTTCTATGCTCTGGACCTCCGCAAATATGGCCGCAGCATATTGCCGGGCCAGAGGATGTTTGATGTGCGCAGCCTTGATGAGTATTTTCAGGATGTGGATTCGGCTCTTACCATAGCCCGCCGCGATGGCAATTATGAGCTTATCCTGATGGGTCACTCCACAGGTGGCCTGATCGCAAGCTATTATATGTCGAAAAATCCTGCGGCTCCGGTGGATGCGCTGTTGCTCAACAGTCCTTTCCTTGACTGGAATCTCGGGTGGGAAGAATATCTTGTGCCGCTGGTAAGCGCCGTAGGTGCGGTGTTTCCGGGCATAAAGGTGCCGCAAGGCGATTCCGATGCCTACAGTAAAAGCCTTATCAAGGGAGAGCATGGCGAGTGGACCTACAATCATGATTGGAAATTGCCCCATTCCCCGGATGTCACCACCGGATGGGTTCATGCCATCAACTCCGCGCAATCCTATCTCCATCGCCACCGCTTTACCATCAATCTGCCGATACTGCTGATGTATTCTTCCCGCTCAAGCTCTTCGCCAACATGGTGCGCTGAATCCTCGCGCTCCGATGCGGTGCTTGATGTCAATGATATCCACCGCTACGGAATGATGCTGGGCCGGGATGTGCAGCCGGTGGTGGTCAAAGGTGGACTCCATGACCTGATGCTGTCCAATCCGCCATTGCGTGCAGCTCTCTATGCATATATATTTGAATGGCTCAAAGATGTTAAATAAGGCGTTAAATATGTGAAATGCCGCTCCAAATGCGAACTAATGGCGTTGAATGGTGTTTTGACAATAGACGAACAAAAACTACACAAACCAAATTTCTTAAACTCATCAATATGGAAGCAAATGTTTACACCCAACCCAAGTTGCCCTATGAACCCGATGCCCTTGAGCCTTCTATTTCAAGAAGCACAGTTGAGTTCCATTACGGCAAGCATGAGAAAGCATATATTGACAATCTTAACAAGCTTATCAAAGATACAGAATATGCCGATATGGCCATAGAAGATATTATCCGTCAGTCGGATGGGGCATTGTTTAACAATGCATCGCAGGCTTGGAATCATATCTTCTATTTCTTCACATTCTCCCCCGAAGGAGGTGGTGAACCTGAAGGCGATCTGCGCAAGGCCATTGACCGCGATTTCGGTTCGTTCGAGCAGTTCAAGAAAGATTTTGTGGCTGCCGGCGTGGGTCTCTTTGGCAGTGGCTGGGTGTGGTTGTCGAAAGATGCCACCGGCAAGCTGTTTATCACCCAAGGACCCAATGCTTCCAACCCGATGACCAACGGACTGGTGCCGTTGCTCACTTTCGATGTGTGGGAGCATGCCTATTATCTTGATTATCAGAACCGCCGTGCCGATGCTCTCAATGCCCTCTGGGATATTGTGGACTGGGAAGTGGTATCGGACCGCTACGAAGACGCTTTATAACCCTAACATACAAGCTTTCCTTAGTGCGGAAAGCTGAGTCAATTGATATTGACATTTACTATAGCACTAATAAGCATAATGTGATGAATGGAGAGAGGGGTACTCGTGAGAGCACCTCTCTTTTTTTTGTGCACACGTGCCGAAGGGGTGGTTATATAAAAAAAGAGGACTGAACCAACGGTCCAGTCTCTTGTTTCGTTGTATGTGCTTGTTAATTATTCAGCAACAGCAACAGTTTCAGCTACGATAGTGTCGGTAGCAGCGCTGTCAGCAACAACGAGAGTGTCAACCTCAGCAGCTACTTCTACAGTGTCAGCAGCGAGAGTGTCGGTAGCAGCAGCTTCTTCCTTAGAGTTGTTGCAAGAGAAAAGAGATGCGCTGAATACTACAGCAAGCATTAAAACTAACTTTTTCATTTTCTTTTTAAGATTAAATAATAAAACAATATTTTTAGCTTCAAAAACGACACAAAGGTAATACAAAAAGTCAATACACCAAACAAATTTTATCATTTTTTTTAGCCAATTTTGTTTTTTAGCTAAAAAATGAAAAAATATGTATTTAGCTTGTGCGATATTTTAACTGTTTTATGTGGCCTTGAGTGTGGTTAATTAGTTGATTATTCGTGTTCTACTTCGTGGATGTGGGTTTTATGGTCGGCTTGCGCAGACAGAGCGATTTTATTGGCCATAGCCACAGCTTTTGTGATATGGTCGCAAATATGGTCGGCTCCTACGAGCGATTCCACGTTGGCGTGCTCCAGAACGTTGTGCACATTTGGGTTCACACCGGAGAGCACCACATGGATTCCCTCGGACTGCGATGAGCGGATCACGGTTTCAAGGTTGTGGACGCCGGTTGCATCGATGAAAGGCACTTTGCGCATGCGCAATATACGCACGATAGGCTTGTTGGCCATTGATGTCCGCATCAGTTCATCGAATTTTGTGGCCACACCGAAGAAGAACGGGCCGTCGATTTCGTATATCTCCACACCCTGCTCCACATTCAGCACTTCGTGGGTGGTGGCTTCGGTGCCTTCCGCCACATCCAGCTGTTCGCTATAAACCTTGATCTGGGTGTTTTCCATCACACGGCGCAGGAACAGGATTATGGCAAGGAGCATACCTATCTCTATGGCAATCGTGAGGTCAAACACCACAGTGAGCAGGAATGTGACAGACAGCACTGTGATGTCGCTCTTGGGGTTCTTGAGAATACCGCGCACTGTGCGCCAGCCGCTCATGTTGTAGCTCACCATTATCAGTACTGCTGCCAGGCAAGCCATGGGCACAAGGTTGATCAGCGGCATGAGAAACATGAAAATCAGGAGCAGCACAATTGCGTGCACCACTCCGGCCACAGGTGTGCGTCCGCCGTTGGTGATGTTGGTCATGGTGCGGGCAATGGCTCCGGTCACAGGAATACCGCCGAAAAACGGCACCACAATGTTGGCCATTCCTTGTCCTATGAGTTCTGTGTTGGAGTTGGTGCGTGAGCCGGTGACACCGTCGGCCACGGTGGCTGAAAGCAGCGACTCTATGGCTCCGAGCATGGCAATGGTGAAAGCTGACGGCAAAAGCTGGTTGATGGTGGACATGTTGAGCTCAAATCCGTGCGGCTCCGGGATGTCGGTGGGAAGGTTGCCGAAACGGTCGCCGATGGTGTCAACATGAAGTTCGGGATAGACCAGCTGCAAAAAATACATTGCTGCGGTGACAATGATTATGGCGATAAGTGCGCCGGGGAGCTTCTTTGAGATTTTGGGTGTCACTATTATAATAAGGAGTGACACCAACCCCACAATGAATGTGGTCCAATGGATATGGTCGAAGTTTTGAAAATACACTCCCCATTTGGGAATAAACTCGCTCGGCATATTTTTGAGCCCGAGACCCATGAAATCGTTGATTTGTGTGGAGAAGATGGTGAGCGCGATACCGGCGGTGAATCCCACAACAATCGGATAGGGGATGAACTTGATGACTGTGCCTAGATGAAACACGCCCATCAACACCAGTATCAGTCCGGCCATGAGTGTGGCAATAGCCAATCCCTCAAGTGAATATGTGGCTATGATGTTGTAAACGATTACAATGAAAGCTCCTGTGGGGCCTCCAATCTGCACCGAGCATCCTCCGAGAGCCGACACCATGAATCCACCTATGATGGCGGTGATTAGGCCAATTGTGGGACTCACGCCGCTGGCAATACCAAATGCAATGGCAAGCGGCAGCGCCACAATACCCACAACAACTCCGGCGGTGAGGTCGGCTTTGAATTTCTTGAAACTGTAGTGTGTTAAGGCCGAAAAAAGTTTCGGCTTGAAATCGATTGGTCCTGAAAAATTCATACCCTTTGATGAAAATTATTTAAAAATCCACTGATTCCAACCAACGAATCGGTTTGGAGGCTGCAAAGGTACAAAAAAATGTTAAAACAACAGTGTGTTGTGCTTCTAAAAAGGCTTCCTGTATTTTTCAGGGTCGCTGTCCTCAAGGATGCTCAGATAGGAAGAATAGCGCGATTGGGCTATCTGACTGTTCTCAACGGCCTCTCTCACAGCGCATCCGGGCTCATGGGTGTGAGTGCAGTTGTTATAACGGCACTGATGGCTGAACTCAAATATCTCAGGGAAATAATGGCCCACTTCCTCACGCTCGAAGTCAATAGTGCCGAACCCTTTCACTCCGGGGGTGTCGATGATGTACCCCCCTTGTGGCAGCCGAAACATTTCGGAGAAGGTGGTTGTGTGCATGCCTGTGTGGTGTGTGTGGGATATTTCGCCGGTGCGAAGGTTGGCATCGGGTAGCAGCTTGTTGATAAGCGATGATTTTCCCACACCTGAATTGCCCGACAGCAAGGTGATTTTGTTGGCAAGCAGTTTTTCAAGATCTTCTATGCCTTGGTTGTTTTTGGCCGAAGTGTGAACCACCGGATATCCGATAGAGGAGTAGAGGTATGTGATGAGATTGAGCAGCTCCAGCTCCTCGGGGTCGGTGAGCAGGTCCACTTTGTTGATCACCAACACAGCCGGCACGCTGTAGGCTTCGCATGTGGCCAAAAAACGGTCGATAAATGTGGTGGAGGTGACCGGCTGTGCGAGGGTCACGATCAGAAACACTTGGTCGAGGTTGGCGGCCAGGATATGCGACTCCTTGGATAGATTGCTTGCGCGGCGGATGATATAGTTCTTTCTCTTGTGGATGTCAGTGATGTAGGCGGTGTTGTCGTCATTGATTTTAATGGTCACTCTGTCGCCCACAGCCACGGGATTGGTGGTGCGAATCCCTTTGAGCCTGAAATTGCCTTTGATTTTACATTCCAAAGTTTCGCCGGCGTCAGTTGCCACAAAATAGGAGCTGCCGGTGTTGCGTATCACTAATCCGTCCATATCATGTGCGGTTTTTCAAACAAAATATACTCTCAGAGGGTAAAAATTAGCGGATAATGTCGCGAGGACAGCATCCGCTGAATTTTTGTTTTAGCAAAAAATATCGCTGTTATTATTCCTGTACCAGGGACACAAGCAGTTCCTTGTTGTCACCGCTTTCTTCAAAGCTGATTTTGCCTTCGCGAGCCAGCCATCCGAGCGCAGCGTACAGTTCTTTGTCTTTTAGTTTGGTAATTTTCTTGATTTGTTTGTTGTCAAGTACATCGGCTTCATTGAGTGCGGCCCAAACAAGACCGGCCCATGTTCCAATAGTGTCAGTGTTCATTGTGTAATGGGATTATTCGTTAGACAATATTATAATATTTTTTTCAATCGTTGCAAAGATATGAATTTTAATTTATATAATCTTCATCTATTATAACAAATTGTTGGATTAAATGTTGTTTTTCGATTCGTTGATTGAATTTTTCTGTCATTGTAAAACGTTTTTAACCCTTTCCGGAGGCACTCCGAGCTGTATCGCTCTCTGTCCGTCGGCATGTGCATCGTCGGGACGGAATCGCATTTTATGGAGCATACCCCGCTGTAGATACAAGTCGCCGTCGGTGGGGTCGAGAGCGATGGCTTCAGCCACATCTATGGCTGCAGCGTCAAGGTCACCGGTGAGCATTTCGCACATAGCCCTGGCGGCAAAATGCTCGGCATGCTTTTCTTTGTCAATCAGTTTGGAAAGATATGGAATCGCTTTCTGATACTGTTTTGTCATACGATAGTATGTTGATGCTGCCAGATTTGTGTAGCGGCTCCCGGGGGTGTGGTGTGTGAGATACTCGATGTCGGTCAGGCTCACGCTGTCCAACCCTTGCTCAAGGGCAAGAATGGAACGGTAGAATCGCGACTCGGTGAGGGTGCTGTCAAGGTTGAGAACGGTGGAAAAATCCTGAAATGCTTCCTTGTCACGACCGATGCTCAGAAGCACCCTGGCTCGGTTTTGGAGCACCGTCACTGAGGCGGGGGCCATGATATGGGCATCGTTGAGTGTTTGGAGTGCCAATGAATCGTTGCCGGCATTGAAGCGTACCATCCCGAGGTTGGACATCAGCAGTATGTTGCCGGGATTTGCCGGCTCGGTGCGCATGGCCACCAATATCAGTTCTTCAGCCTCCGGCCATTTTCCGTCCTTTATAGCTTCATCGGCCTGCTGCACTATCTCCATGTATTTCGGTTGGGACTCGGATGCCTGAAGATTGGTACCCGCCAGCAGCATTATATATATTATTATAAGGTGTGCAATCAACTTCATGCAGCAAAATTAGTGCAACTCCAAAACAAGTTGCCGCCTGTCATGGTTATAAAAATATAAAATAATCAAATGGAGTATAATATGAAGTACAAAAACACATACGGTTTTATCGCGTTGATGGTCATGGTGGTAATCATGGGAGCGTGTAACAATGATGACGCCTACGATGAGCTTCCTGATTCGGTGGCTAAATTTGTGTCGGAATATTATCCATTCACCGATGTGTCGAGCTATGACATGAAAGGTGGCAACTATGTGGTGAACATGAAGAATGGCGCCACATTGGTGTTTGACAGCTCTTTGGCCTGGGTAGAGGTCAACGGCAACGGTGAGCTGGTGCCGGAAACATTTCTCTACAACTGTCTGCCGGAAGCGCTGTATGATTATTTGAGCGAGATGACTCTCACCCAAGGTATCTATAAGGTGGTGCGCAATGCTGACAATATCACTGTTTACACTGTGGACACATATATCCGCTACGATATTGCGTCGGGACAAATCAATTATCCCACGGCACGCGGTATAGCCGCATTGTACTTTTCAGAGTAGGGATGACCAGCGACAGCAGGGTGCCGTCCTGTTCCACTGTGGCATAAGCTTCTCTGTCCACCGGGCGCATCTCGCTGTCAATCCAGTGGAGGTCGTAGTTGCCGGGAAAAATTGTAGATGTCAAATTCCCTTTCAACATCCCTGTTTCCCATCGGTCGGGATAGATGGTGGCTCCTGACACATATATTATATTGTACCCTCCGGCACCGTTGTCCACAACTGCAAGGCGATAGTGTCCACCGATATGTGCGTAGGTCTCATCAGTGTCCTGGTCAAGATATTGCCAATACCCCTCAAGTGGTTTAAGAGTGGCGCGGTGGGTGCGAAAATACTCTTGTAGCTTGGAATGGGTCCATTCGCTGTGGAGCGTGGCCGCCGGATCCATGGCATATTCATCCACCAGCATCTTAACATTCACCTTTCCGTCCACCACAGCGTAGCGCTCCCCTTGAGTTGGATCCGGATAATCGATTTCCGCCACTTTCGCCAGATATTTTTTGCCGGCAAACACGAGCACCTTTCCGCTCCGGTAGGCTGAAACCGACAGCGAATTGTTGTATCTGCCGGGCGCGATGCCGTCCACCACTATTTTCGACACTATTGTGGAGTCGCCCTTGTCGGTGTGACGAATCACTTTCAGCAACATTCCCTGTTGGTCGGTCAGGAAACCGTAGTCGGTGTTGGCAGGGTAGAGCATTATCCGCAGATAGCTGCTGTCGGTTGTGGCCATCTGCACTCCGAATCCTTCGTGCCATGGTTTCATACGCTCTTTGGTGCCGGGAATGTTGGCGCGAATTTCCACGGCAGCAAACATGTTCATGCGGGCATTGTCGCTGTTGACAAGAATCATGGTGTCGCGCATCGTGCCGCCTTTGAAATATTGCAGCGTGTTGTCAGCTTTGGCAGTCACTACGGCAGCCATCAGCAGTATGAAAGTCAGTATCGCCTGCTGGTGTGTCATTGCTGCATTAACCGGGTTGCTTGGCCAACAAATTCATCTTCAGGTAGATCCCATCGTAGCCAGTTGATATGCCATCCGCGTCGCTCCATCCCCCTGAACCAGGTCATTTGCCGTTTGGCAAACTGATGAATGGCTATTTCAAGGCCGCTGTAAGCTTCTTCTTTGGTCAATTTTCCGGTGACATATAGAGTGAGATATTTGTATTCAAGGCCGTAGTAGATAAGGCTTTCGGGCTCAACCCCCTGAGCAAGAAGCCGCTCTACCTCGGAGGTCATCCCCGCACTCCATCGGGCGGCAAGCCGTCGGGAAATCCGTTGGCGTCGGGAGTCGCGGTCTATATCCACACCTACTATCACTGCATTTTTCTCTGGATTGGGGGTGGTGGCTTTCGCCTCATCGGGATGCTCGCGGTAGTAGGTTTGAATCTCTATGGCACGGATGGCACGTTTGGCAGTGTCCACATCGGTGGTGTTGTGGAGAGCTTTCATCCCCGACAATATTGTTGTCAACTCTTCAAGCGATTTGCCCTCGAGTGAATTTCTCAGCTCAGGGTTGGCCGGCACTTCCGGTAGTTGGAGTCCGTTGAGCAGGGATTCCAGATAGAGCCCGGTGCCTCCGCATAGAATAGTCTGTTTCCCGCGGGCTTCGATGTCGGCTCTTGCCAGCGAAGCATCGCGGAGGTATTCATAGAGAGTGTATTTGTAGCCGGCATCGCAGATGTCAATGATATGGTAGGGCACATCCTTGTACTCCTCAAGATCTTTGCCGGTGCCTAAATCCATGCCGCGGTACACCTGCCGGGAGTCGGCGCTGATGATTTCGCCGTCCATGGCTGTGGCGCATTGCACGGCGCGTTTTGTTTTGCCGCTTGCAGTGGGGCCTGTAATCACGAGTAGCTTGTTGTGTGACATACGATTAAGCAGATTAGTCGCCTATGCCGTTGATATGTTTGCGCCAGAACCGCCGCAGACGATAGAAGCGCACATCCTCATTGTTGTCGGCAACTTTGAGCCATTTGGGGTCGTTGAAATCAATATCCCATTTGTGGAGGTCGCGCAGGCGGAAAGTAGGGTTGTAGTGCTTGATGGCGTAGCGGCGTTTGCCATCGGGATAATATGTTTTCCATGCCATTGCCATGGTGTGGATGCGGACAATCTCGGCCGAGAGCAGCGGGTTGGTCTGATTGCTGTTGATAAGTTTCCCCACTTCGTGCAGTGTGAACCACTCCACCTCCTCGTTGCTGCTTGAGTATGTCTCCTTCTGCTCCTCGGTGAGATACACAAGGAAATGAAATATGTTGCAGTCCGCGTTCCCGCTCAGGTTGGAGTAGGCGAATCGCACATCGGCATGGGGTATATGGGTCAACTGCCGGAAATATTCCTGTGCATCGAAGTTGGACACATTATGCTGGAACTTGGTCACAAGCCATGCCGGGGTGTCGATTTTGCTGTCACCGGGTGCCATCTGTTCGCGGCTGGTATCGGGCACTTTCAGACCCAGATAGTTGTCGTGGATAAGGATATAGCGGATACGGGTGTTTCGTCCGGTGCGTATGTTTGTTCCCTCGATGTTCTGCTCGTAATAGCGCCAGATGGAGATATATCTGATGGCGGAATAAATCAGGGCTGCGATGAACAGCAGCAGCGGACTCCAGATAAATATATACTTGTCCATCCTTGAGAAAAAGCTGTTGGAATAGAACCCGATGTAGTATATCCAGGATATTACTGTGCAGAAAATGGCAAGCCCCAACATCAGCTGGGTTTGAAACTGTCCTTCCTGAGTGAACAGGATTCCGAGAAAGCCACGTTCGGCGGGAGTGCCGTGGCTCATTTTACAATCACGGCAGAATGCCAGTTCGTTTTTCTTGATTTTGGACCATAGAATCACCGCTATCGACACCGGGCCTACAATCAGCTGGGTGATGAACGGAATCTCATGGTTGATACTTTCCACATCAAACACTCTGTCAACTATCCAGCGGGAATACAGGCCATTGATAATCAGCATCACTATTCCGCTCCAGAACATTATGCGCATCACCGTGAACGGCAGCAGATGACATATAGGAAACAGTCGTTGGCGATTGTTGCGCACGCTGATAAATAGCATTCCCAGGAGTGCAAACGCCACAAAAGGCATCCATAGATGCTTGATCCACAGCGTTGACACCACAAGCAGAGTCAAGGCCCCTGAGGATATGACCCAGTTGAGCCACATCCGGAATATGCCTTCGGAGTTTTTAAGTCGAGGTTGATGGTTCACAGTAAGAACTGATTCTGCGGGTTGATGTTACATATTTTTGTTGAAGTACTCAAGCATACGCGCATACACGAGGCTACGCGCATTGCAACCATTGATGGAATGGTTCTTGTTAGGAAACAACAAAAGGTCGCACCATGTTTCCTGCGCCTGCATTTCATTCACATATTGGATGGTGTTGGCGAGGTGAACATTGTCGTCTGCAGTGCCCGACATAATCAGCAGAGGGCAGTGGCGGGTGGCGATATGTGTCATGCAGGAGGCTTGCTTGTAGCCGCCTTCGTTCTCTTGCGGGGTGAGCATGTACCGTTCGGTGTAGATGGCGTCATAGTAGCGCCAGTCGGTGACGGGTGCCACAGCCACTGCCGCAGCGTAAGGTGCGCCCGACATAGATGAGGCCATTATAGCCTCGTAGCCGCCGTAGCTCCATCCGAAAATGCCTATCCTCTTGCTGTCGGCCCATGGAAGTGTTGCTATATATTTTGCAGCGTTCACCTGATCGATACTTTCGTAATGGCCCAGCTGCTTGTAAACAATACGCGAGAAATCGCGTCCGCGTCCGCCGGTGCCGCGTCCGTCAACACACACCACCGCATATCCTTGTGTGGCATAATAATTGGCCCATCCCATGCTCCAGCGGTTTAGCACTTCCTGCGAGTCGGGACCACTGTACTGGTACATTATGACCGGAAGTTTGCCGGAAGCGTCGGTGGGTTTGATTACATATCCGTTGAGCTGAAGTCCGGCACTCGGCACTGTGATCAGCTCGGCTTTGGGTGCGGAGGCAAACCTGGAAGCATAGTCAAGGTTGCTCTCGAGGGTGCGCACCGGTTTGCCGTTTGCTGAGCAGATGGAATAGGCCGGAGGTGTGGTGATGTTGCTGTAGTTCATGAGGTAATATGCCATATCGCGCGAGAAGGTAGCGGTGGCGTATCCCTGAGCCGGAGAGAGTGTCTGTAGTTTTCCTTTTGCATCAACGCTGCATATCGTTCTGTTGACAGTGCCGGTATTGTTGGCGCGGAAGTAGTAATTGCCTTTGGCGTCGCAGCCATAGAATGAGTCCACATCAAATTCGCCCGAGGTGATGGTTTTCAAAAGAGCTCCGGAGTAGGAGTATTTGTAGAGGTGCATGAAGCCTGAGCGGTCGGAGAAGATAACCACACCGTCGGGGAGCATGGTGGCGTTTTGATAGGCGAGCGGAGACAGCCAGGCGTCACATTGCTCCACGAGGAGCGATTTGCATACTGTGGATTTGGGGTTGACAGTGAACATCTCCATGCGGTTTTGAGCACGGTTGAGAGTGGTGACAATCAGCCTGTCGGGGGAGTATGCGTACTCTATGCGGGGAATATACTCGATTTGCGAACCGGGAAGATCTATTTTCTTGGTTTTGCGGGTCTCCACATCGTAGCTGTGGAGTGAAACCTTTGCCACCGGCTTTCCGGCTACCGGATATTTATATGTGAATTCTCCGGGATACAAGGCATATTGAGGCATCGGGTTGCAGGCACCGTCGTAGAGGGTGAAGCTATACGCCGGCACATCGGTTTCGTTGTATTTGATATAACTCAGAGTCAGGTTGTCAGGAGCCCATACCATGGAGCAGAGTGTGTCGAACTCCTCCTGGTAGCACCAGTCGGGAACACCGTTGATCACCTTGTTGAGCTCACCATCGGAGGTCACGGCCACTTCGGTGCCGTAGTCAAGCTTTTTGATGAAGATATTGTTGTCGGCCATGAAGGCAATCATGCGCCCATCGGGCGAAATCACAGGAGCCTGTTGATATTCGTGGTCGGTGGAGAGCGGCTTAAGCAGGCGCGACCTTAATTCATAGAAGTAGTGTTTGGCGGAGAATGAATGGCGGTATTGGTCCTTTTTGTCGGTCCACACCAGAAGCTTGGTTCCATCCTCACTCATGATGAACCCTTCGATTGATTCCAGTTCGGTTTCACGGGTGCGGGACACATCAAAGATTGTTTCCAGCTCCTTCCCTGATTTAGTGTCGTATTTCACCACCTTTGTGCCATCGGCACTGAGCGACAGATAGAAATTGCCGTCGGCCATGAACTGAATGTTGTCAATCTTGTTGGGTGTGGCATCTTGCCCGGTGAATTTTTCAATGCCGGAGAAATTGGACAGCGAGGGTTGCTGGGCAACCGCCATGGGGACTATGGAGAGAGCGATAGATGTGATTAATGCGCTTTTAGTCATTGTTGGGGATTATACAGAAGTTAGAATAGTGACAATTGCTTGTCATCGTCTTGACTGTTGGCTTTCTTTGCGGGTTCCTTGTAGCCGAAATCATCTTCGGAGTCGCTTTTCTTGATGGGTGTGGGCTCCTGAGCCACAAACCAGTCGGTGTTCTCCATCAGGTCATCAATGGCGGAAATCACCGGACGTTTCTTGCTCTTGCGGCGGGAATGCTGTTTGGGCTGATATTCCACCGGTCGGGTGTCGGCTGAGAGGTTGGCATTCTGTTCGAGCTTGGTGTTCAGTTCCTCAATCTTAGCTTTCAGTTCAGCCTCGCTTTGAGCCTGGGCATAGAGATTGGTTTCTATGGTTTTGCGCAGGCTGTCGTTGTCGGCTTTTTCAAGCTCAAGCTTGTTGTTCAAAGCGTCATAGCGTTCGGAGGCTTCCTCCAGCTGGCTTTTAAGGTCGGCGATGCGGCTGTCAAGGCGTTGTCTCACATCTTCAAACTGCTCCACTTTCTCCTCCAGGGCCTGCAGTGCGGATTCTGCTTCCTTGTCATTGACAGGAGATTGGTTTTTGATTGTTTCCAGCTCTTGCTGCAATGCTTGAAGTTGGTCTTTCAGAGCCACATTCTCCTGCGCCAGTTCGCTATTGCTGTCGGCTGATGAGGCCACCGAAGCCACCCTGAGCTTGTTGACAAGGCTGCGGTTTTCAAGTTGGAACTGCTCTTTTTCGGCCTCAAGATTAGCCACTTGTGTTTCAAGGTCGTGAACACGCTCATTCAGGGCCCGCTTTTGTCGCGAAGCACTGAGCTGGGCCGACTGAAATTCATTCTTCTTAGCCTCCAGCGAAGCGTTCAGTTCACGCAGGTGCGCGATGTCAGCGCTCATTTTGCGCTGTGATTCCGAAGAGTCCAGCAACGCACGTTCCTTTGCCTGCTCGGTTAAGGTTTCAAGGCGTGTTTTGATTGCCTGGTCAATATTGTTGTAGATGAATTGTTTCTGCTTTTCGGTGTCAAGACACGAAGCCACAAACTCGGGCTGAACGCTGTTGAACAGCTGAACCACGGCATCGAAAATGTCACCCGGCAGAGTGTCATCGCTCACCGGCCCGGAAACAGGCCGGGATTGTGGCTGCGCGGGTTGCGGCTCTGCGGGGAGCTCACTGTAGCCGGAGGGAGATTCATCGGTAAGCTCGAGTATATCTTCTTCGTCCAGGTCGTTGGAGAAGCCGAGAGCTTTTTTCATTGAGTTAAGAAACGACATATATCTGATTGGTATATATAGAGGAGATTATTGATTACTGTTGTCAGGTGTTGATTTTGGTTTCACCACCACGCCTTTGCCTTGCTTGCCGTTGATGCCGATGAGCAGCGGCGACGGGAACGTGACGATGCGCACGGCCTCGCTTTCGTATGATGCCGGCATGGAATCGAGATACTCCACATCGTAAAATCCCTCATGGGTGGTTGGGTCGATAGTGAAATATCCCACACCCATTGATGTGAGGTTCTGGAAAAAGTGTGTGCCCTGGCTCGGCTCTATGCGGTAGTTTTTCAATGCCGACTCCACTATCAGGCGTGCTCCTGAAATCTGAGGCCATTTCACCGGTATGCCGAGAGCAGTGTCGCTCGAGCCCCAACGGCCGGGGCCGATGAGGATGTAGCTTGTGTTTTCCGCCACAAGCCGACGGTTTATCTCGTCAATTTCGCGGGCGGTGTCGGCATTATGCTCGGGAGCGAAACTATTGGGACGAACATATACCACTGTGCTCACATTGTCAATTGTTCCGTGGCCAAGGGCGGTGTTGGATTTCAGGATCAGTTCATTGTCGGGGAGTGACATTATGCTTTCATCCACTGTCTCCTTGCGGTCAACTATCGGACGGATCTGCAGCCAGTACAGATGTCCTTTCAGTTCGCCTTGCGGTGTAATCATCCCGGCAAACTCTATCTCCACCGGACGGCTCATCTCTTTCTGTCCGGTGTTGAGCATGAAATCAATCGCCTCTGCCAGTGGCAAAGCGTTGTGTTTGAGGATGTTGTTGAATGTTACAACCCGTCGTCCGGTACCGAAGTCGCTGTCGCGCAGCAGATTGTCCTGGAGGTCAAAGGTGCTCACCATATATCTCAAGGCACCAGTTTTGGCCACATCCTGCACCGAGATTTTCAGGATATTGAATCCATCGTCCACCTTGAAGTCCTCAGTGCTGTGCATGTCGAGAGCGTACATCTTGGTCTGGGTGTCGCGCAGGGCGAGTTTCAGTTCCGAGGTCTGGAGCGCAGATTTGGGGTGTCTGGGCGAAAAGCGCAGTCCCACGCCACCGTCCACAATATATTTGCCGAGTCCTACCGCCACTTCGGCCACACCATCTTCAGTGCGTTCATTGCCGGTGGGGTAGTAGTTGAGCGAGCGGCCGACACCAGAGAATGATGGGAAATACCAATCGTTCACCTGCTCGCCTATCACTTCCTGGATTATTATGGCCATCTTCTCCTGGTCTATCACGTTGGAGGTGGCTGTCATATATGCTTTGCTGTCGGCATAGAATACCGAGGCATACACGCCTTTTATAGCATCGCACAACATCCGCATCATCTGGTCCTTGTCATCCACATGTGGTATCATATATGTGGAGTAAACTCCGGCAAACGGCTGATAATGGGAATCTTCAAGCAAGCTTGAACTGCGGATGGCGAGAGGACGGTCCACCACATCAAAGAGGGCGTAGAAATCCTCTTTCACATGGGTGGGGAGTTTGGCCTGGAGGAATGCCTCAAGAATACGGCTGTTGGGGGCATCACTGAGAGCTATCGGATAGAGATCGTTCTCGGCCATGAACTCATCGAAAATATCTGTGCAGAGCACCACGGTGCGCGGTATGGAAATGGTGATACCGTTGAAATTATCGCACACGGGGTTGCGCTTGATGATATGGTCCACAAAAGCTAGACCGCGGCCTTTACCGCCCAATGATCCCTGGCCTATGCGGGCGAAGTTGGAATAATGGTCGAATCTGTCTTTGCGGAACACGGCCACCACGCCACGGTTTTTCATCTTGCGATATTTCACTATCAGGTCGAAGAATAGCTGGCGCACTGCCGGCACCTCCTCAAGGGTGTAGAAGCGGTGCTGCTTTATGACTTCGGCAATGGGAAACAGTGCCCTGGAGTAGAGCCATCGCGATATGTCGTTGGATGAGGCGTGATGGAGCAATGCGTTGGCGGGGATGTCAAAAATATGGTATTGCAGATCCTTGAGCGAGCTGATGCGTATCTCGTGCCCGGTGGCCGGGTCGGTCATCACAAAGTCGCCGAAACCGAACTGTTCGGATATGGCGTTGGCAAGGTCAACGGGGAGTTTTTTCGACAGTTTGTCAAGAAACACACAGTTGATACTCCGGGCTGCTTCGGCGTTGTTGGCTTCGGACGATTCGATGATGATGGGCAGATATGGATTGTCCGACCTGAGGAATTTTGCAAATCTCAGGCCTGCTTCAGGGTCCTTCTCGCCCATGCGCTTGAACGACACATCGCTTATCACCCCGAGGATATTGGAGCCATAGCGGTCGTAGAGCTCCATGGCTTCCTCGTAGTCGCGTGCCAGCATCACCTTTGGACGCCCACGCATGCGCAGCATCTGCTCATGCTCGTTAAGAGCTTCGGTTGAGGATTCAAACGATTGCTTCAGCAGGCATTTGTAGATGTGGGGGAGAACGGATGAGTAGAACCGCACGGAGTCTTCCACCAGCATTATCATCTGCACGCCCACTTCGTTTATATCCTTGTCAGCGTTGAGCCTGTCCTCAAGCAGCTTGATGATGGCAAGAAGAAGGTCAACATTGCCAAGCCATGAGAATACATAGTCGATGGCGGAGAAATCCTCGTTCTGCAGCCTTCGCGACACCTCTTTGGAAAACGGAGTCAACACCACAATAGGCACTGTGGGCTGTATCTCCTTGATGAGGCGTGCACCGGTGAAGGTTTCGCTGATTTCCATACCGGGCATCATTATCACCAGTCCGAAATGCTTCTCCTTGATTTTACGGGTGGCTTCCTCCACCGTGGACACCTGGGTGACGCGGGGCGGCGAACTGAGGTTAAGAGCCACGTATTCAAAATACAGCTGCTCTTCGATGCGCCCGTCCTCCTCCATCATGAAAGCATCGTAGGGCGACGCCACAAGGAGCACATTGAAAATGCGCTTCTGCATCAGATCCTGAAACGCTGTATCCTTAAGATACAATTGACTTAGAGCGTCCTCATTCATAGCAGGTATGCTTTTTATCAAACAAAGATACGCACAAAAAATGATGCATCACCTATATATTCACAAAAAATTATTGGAACCCCATCAAAATTACCGCCGGAATCAGGCCAATAACAGAAAAATCCCGGACCATAGTAGAACTACAGCCCGGGATTCAGTTGTGTCAAAAAATATTTTTACCGCTCCATAAGGAAGCGCTCGGCATCAAGGGCGGCTTTGCATCCGCTGCCGGCGGCTGTGATGGCCTGTCGGTAGTGGGGGTCGGCAACATCACCGGCGGCAAACACTCCGGCAATGTTGGTGGCGGTGGAGTGTCCGGTGGTTTTGATATATCCGGTGTCGTCAAGATGGATTTTGCCCTCAAACAGTTTCACATTAGGGGTGTGTCCTATGGCAAGGAAAAATCCGTCTATCGGCAGGTCATAGGTGCGCTCGTTGTCTGTACCTTTGTGCTCAACGAGATGCGCTCCTTCCAGAAACTCCTCGCCATACAGTCCAACGGTGTTGGTGTTGAAAAGCAGATGTATATTCTCTTTGTCCATAACCCTGCGCTGCATCACCTTGGATGCACGGAGATGGTCCTTGCGGACAATGAGATACACATCGGCGGCAATGTTGCTGAGATACAGAGCTTCCTCGCAGGCGGTGTCGCCGCCGCCAACCACTGCCACGCGTTTGCGGCGGTAGAAGAATCCATCGCAGGTGGCGCACGCCGACACTCCCAGTCCATTGTATTTTTCCTCATCGGGCAAACCGAGATATTTGGCGGAAGCACCTGTGCAGATGATCACGGTGTCGGCAGTGACAACGGTGCCGTCATCGCCCTTGGCTGTGAAAGGATAGTTGTCAAGGTCAATCTCAGTGACCATGGCCGAATGGACATCTGCACCGAAGCGTATGGCTTGCTTGCGCATATCTTCCATCATTTCAGTTCCGGTGGTGCCATCGGGATAGCCGGGGAAATTTTCCACTTCGGTGGTGGTGGTGAGCTGACCTCCCGGTTGCGGTCCTTCAAAAATCACGGGGCTGAGGTTGGCGCGGGAAGTGTATATGGCGGCGGTGTATCCGGCCGGGCCGGACCCTATTATCAGGCATTTTGTTTTCTTTTCCATAACTAATACAATTATTATCGTAAATCTATAATATCAACATTGGGGTAGGCCGACGGAGAGAACCGGAAATAGGCATCGGCCATCTTTGAGCCGATTTTCAATCCGGCGAGTTTTATGGTCACGGTTGTGCCGTTGGAGGCAGTGAGAGTGATAGACTCAGGGAGCATTGTGGTGGAGTTGAGGGTCACGACAGCCTGACGGATGTCACTGTTCTTTTGCTTGGCGGTGAGCCGTAGCACACGTTGGGTACTGGGACTTTTCAATAGTGTCACGGTGTATTCGCGGCTGAAGCGGTTGAGCACCATTATTGGGTTGACCATCTGGAGCTCCTGACTGGTGGGGGTGGACACATTCACCTCCTTGTCAGCCATATTGAGCACCCACTGCGTGGAGCCGTCAAACCATGAGGTGTATTGCGGCGAACTGATACGGAATTTATTGCCGGCGAGCAACATCTCTCCTTTCACTATTCCTGCGCCGGCGGAGGAGGTGAGGGTGAAGGTGGCTTTGACGGATTGTGCCGATCGCAATTTGGCCGCTGCCTTGTTGAGTATGTCAGCGGCGTTGTCGGCAGCCATGGCGTTCAAAGCCACACTTATTAGAGCCAGGATCAATATGCCTATTTTGTGCTTCATCGGATAATTAACAAATTACGGTAGTCAAAAGTTGAGTCTTAACCGTCATGCCGGATTGGACAGCATGATGTCGAAAGCTATGGTGTCCATCAGCACCTGACGCGGTTTGCCTCCTTGCGCGGGGCCCACCACACCGGCAGCTTCCAGCTGGTCCATGATTTTTCCGGCTCTCGGATACCCTATATTATATTTGCGTTGCAGCAGCGAAGTGGAGCCGGTTCCGGACTCGATGATGGTGCGTCCGGCATCCTCAAACAGCGGGTCGCGCTCACCGACGGCTCCAAGGTTGCCTGTGCCGCTTTCGCCGGCAGGCACATAGTCGGGCAGCTCGTATGCACACGGATACCCTATCTGCTCGCTGATGGAGTCGCATATCGCCTCCACCTCGGATGTTTCTATCAATGCACATTGCACGCGTTGTATTTTTCCATCCTGCGAAAAGAGCATATCGCCGCGTCCCACAAGCTGTTCGGCTCCGGGACGGTCGAGAATGGTGCGGGAGTCAACGGCTTGAGTGACTCTGAATGCCACACGACCTGGGAAGTTGTTCTTGATCATACCGGTAATCACATCCACTGAGGGGCGCTGGGTGGCGAGTATCAGGTGAATACCCACTGCTCGTGCTTTCTGCGCCAATCGGGCCACGGGTGTTTCGAGTTCTTTGCCGGTGGTCATCAGCAGGTCGGCGAACTCATCGATTATCACCACAATGTAGGGTAGGAACCTATGGCCATTTTCGGGATTGAGGCGTCGCGCGGTAAACAGTTCATTATATTCGGCGATGTTTCTCATTCCGGCTTTTTTGAGCAGGGCAAGACGGTTTTGCATCTCCACACACAGCGAGTTGAGCGTGGTGACAGCCTTTGAAGGCTCGGTGATGATGGGTTCCTCCTCGTCGGGAAGTTTTGCAAGGTAATGGCGTTCAAGCTTGGAGTAGAGGCTGAATTCCACCATTTTGGGGTCAATGAGCACGAATTTCAGCTCTGAAGGATGCTTTTTGTAGAGCAGTGAGGCAATTATGGCGTTGAGTCCTACGGATTTACCCATACCGGTGGCGCCGGCCACAAGCAGGTGTGGAATCTTGGCGAGGTCGGCTATATACACCTCATTCTGAATGGTTGTGCCCATGGCAAGCGGCAGCTTGGCTTTGGTTTCGATATAGGCTTTGGATGCAAGGATACTGCGGATGCTGACAATCTGCGGGTCGCTGTTGGGCACCTCCATACCTATGGTTCCCCGACCGGGCATAGGTGCGATGATGCGTATGCCTAAAGCTGCGAGATTCAGGGCCATATCATCGCCAAGGTGTTTGATCTTGGAGATACGCACACCTTCCGCCGGCACTATCTCATACAAGGTGATGGTGGGACCAACGGTAGCCTTTATACTTGCAATATCCACGCCGTAGCTGTTGAGCGTGCGGGTGATTCGGTCTTTGTTGGCTTCCTGCTCCTCGAGATCCACAATACCGTGGCACTGCTCGCGTTCGGTGAGCAGTTCAAGCGAAGGAAAGCGGTAGCGTCCGAGTTCGGCAGTATGGTCGTAGGCGGTGTCGATGCCACGGTGTTCTATGGCATCCGCATCGGCGGTACTGTACTGTTCAATGGTGGGCTGAGTCACCGACAGTGGTATATCATCATTCTGGGCAGGGGAGAGTTCCGGCTCGTTTTCGGTTGGTTCATCGGACTTGGTCTCATCTACAGTGTCGGGGATTGCCTCCGGTTCGTTGTCGGAGTAATCAGCGTCAGGGTTGTTGTCGGTGTCGGCAGAGGAGGGCACCTCGTCAAAAGGATCGTCAAGCTCCGATTCGTCACCGTCAAGTTCCTCAGTGGCACTTCCGGCAGCAGATTCGGCAGTGGTGTCCGAACTCTGTTCTGCGGGGAGATCTTCAAATACCGATGAGTTTGACTCATCCGTCGGAGCATCATGGCTCTCTTTTTTCCCCTCGTCATCCCGGGACCGCTGTGCTTTCTGCTCCTCCTGAGCGGCACGCCGGGCTTCACGCTGCTGCCTGCGCTCTGCGGAGCGGGCTATATGGCGTGCATTGATTTCGGATATGCGTTGGCGTTGGGATTTGATGCGCTTTGACAGAAACCGGCACACAGCCTTGAACTGGTTGAAGAATATCAGGACCATAGCTGTGACAAGCAGAATGTTGACAGCCAAAGTGCCCCAGATGCCTGTGTAGGTATAAAGCCATTGGTTGATGAAATATCCATGCTCACCGCCCCAATAGTGGAAGCCTCCTGATTGATATGTGACAAATCCGGCCAGCACCGACAAGGCAATGGTGACGAGCAGACAGCGGAATGTCAGCCTCCAGAACCGGAATTTATGTAGTCCGACAAGGGTGGTGCCGAGGGCACCGATATAGAATATCAGCACAAATGCCCCGAGACCAAACCATCGCGACACCACAAGGTTGCTGAGATATGCACCGAACAGCCCGGCGGTGTTTGCTGCTTCACCGGCTCTCGGTGCGGTTTGGGAGAGAGTACCGGCTGTCACAAGAGATTGGTCCTGAGCTCCTGTTGACAGAAACGACAATGAGGCCACTAGCATATAGCAGGCGGCAAGGATGAACGTGATGCCGAGAAATATCTTCACGCGGCGGTCGGTGAAAAACGCCAGCGGTTGGAAACGCTCACCCTGCTCCATCACACTCCTGGGGCGGGATGGTTCCGCAGCTGGACGAGGCCGTTGCTCAGGAGCTTGTTGCGGTGCGGGCTTGGGACGGGGTGAGGGGGCGTCGTATCTCTCTTTCTGCTGGGTGCGACGCGAAGCGTTGAGTGCCGACGGGTCAAAATTGCCGGTGGATATTTCAAAAGTGTCGTCCATAGTTTAGAGTGAGCTTAAATCGCTAATAGTTTTCAATGGGTCGGGAGCGGAGAACACAAAACTTCCGGCCACAAGCACATCCGCACCTTCAGCCACAAGAGCAGCACCGGTTTCCATGTTCACACCACCATCAATCTCCACCAGAGCGTTGGATTGAGTGTCGGCAATCAGTTTTTTCAACCGACGCAGCTTGTTGATGGTGTTGGGAATGAATCTCTGTCCGCCAAATCCCGGGTTCACTGACATAAGGAGCACCATGTCGAGCTCGGATATTATGTCGGTGAGCAGCTCCACCGGAGTGGCCGGGTTGAGAGTCACCGCAGCTTTCATGCCGGCATCCTTGATCTGCTGCACCACTCTGTGGAGGTGTGTACACGCCTCATAATGCACATTCATTATTTCAGCACCGCAGTCGCGCACCTGTGCAACATAGCGTTGTGGATCCACAATCATGAGGTGGACATCGAGCGGTTTTTCAGCCAGCTTCTGAATAGATTTTATCACGGGGAATCCGAAAGAGATGTTAGGCACAAACACGCCGTCCATCACATCGATATGCATCATTGCGGCAGCGGATTCGTTGAGCATCTCCACATCGCGGCCAAGCCGGCTGAAGTCGGCGGAAAGTAAGGAAGGGGCTATCTGAGTCATAGTGAGGGTTTTCGAGGTTTGAGAGCATTGTAAAGGATTATAGCCACACACACTGCGCCTATTGCCAGTCCGGCGTAGGTGAGGTAGCTGTTGTACTGCTCCACGGCATCATACAGATCTTCTCTGCTCACCACTTTGCCCAGCCAGTAGCCGAGGGCGGCGAGTATGGAGTTCCATGTAAGGGCACCTAAGAATGTGTAGAGCATGAATTTCAAAATGTTCATGCGTGCCAGTCCAGCAGGTATGGATATCAACTGTCGCACAGCCGGAATGAGGCGGCCTACGAATGTTGAAACAGCACCATGGCTGTCGAAATACCGCTCGGCTTTGTTCACTTTCTCCTCGTTGATGAGGCAAGCGTGGCCAATGCGGGAGTTGGCGAACTTATATACAATGGGCCGGCCAATCCACACCGACAAGAAGTAGTTGATCAGCGCACCACCCAAGGCACCGGCGGTGGCCAGCAACAGCACCAGCCATATATTCACCTCGTGACTTGTGCAGGCGAGATAAGCTGCCGGCGGCACTATCACTTCCGATGGAAAGGGTATGAACGAACTTTCTATCACCATGAGCACGAACACCATAGTGTAGATCCAAGCAGCGTCGGCATTCAGGAAATCCTGGATTATTTGTGCCGGGTCAAACAGAACACCGGCCATTATCAGAGCGTCAACCATGATATGAATTAGCGTGAACAGATTAGGACAACAAAGTTACAATCTTTTTCGCGCAAATCCCACAGCGAGTCCCTACAAAATTCCCACCGAACGGAAAAGTGTGGCGTAGTATCCGGCTTTTTTTTCAATAGCCATCGGGTAAGCCCGCGATGTGGAGGGCATACGCCATATCTTCAGCCCCTCCTGTGATTCCACTTTCTCGCCCATTTTGGGGAGTGATGTGCCGGTGATGGCGGCAATCACCGAGGCGGCTTTTTCGCCGGTAGTGGCGATAGTGTGACATTCGGGCATCATTGACAGCAGATTGTCCAAATCCACAGGTCTCACAATGTCAAGATATTTGTCGGAGGCGTTTCCTTTGGTGCGCACAATCTCCGCTCCGGTGTCGTGAAGGGCGATACCACGCTCTGTGAGCAAGCGTTTTATGTCGTCAAGACGATAGGTGCGGGTGGCTTCGTCGTAGAACCTCAGTTTGTTGTCAAAGAATACCAGTCCCATTATCCGCCAGAAGTCGTTTTGACGGTTGGGGTAGTAAAAATCCATGCACCAGCGCGAGGGCGCGGGTGGGAATGTCCCCATTATCAGTAGTTTGGCATGGTCGGGGATGAATGGCGGCCAAGGATGAATTTCTGTTTGCATAAGAACCGTTGAAGAATATGGTTGTTAATACTGTATATACGTTTGAACTATGATAAAGTTTTATGCTTACGAGGATGGGGGTATGGTGGAGAAAAGCGAATGGCAACCTCACTATTGGATCAGTGTGGAGTGTCCGGACGATAGCGATTATGAGTTTCTCCACGGACTCAATATGCCACAATCGTTTCTGGACAATGTTGCCGATACGGACGAACGGCCAAGGTTTGAACGCGAGGATGGCTGGTTGCTGACCATTCTCCGGATTCCGCACCATTCCGGTGAAGACCCTCTCAAGTACACCACGGTGCCGTTGGGCGTGATGACCAAGGATGAGATAATAGTCACTGTGTGTCACGCCAGAACACAGATGATTTCTGACTTCATTGACCATAGCAACAAGCGGCATATCAATGTTGACAATCAACCTGACTTCATTCTCAGGCTGGTATTCTCCTCCACCTACTGGTTTCTTACCTATCTGAAAGATATCAACGGGGTGGTGTCGAAGCTCACGCGCCAGTTGGAGAAAAGTGTGCGCAATGAGTTTCTGCTAAGCATGATGCAGCTTCAGGAGGCATTGGTGTATTTCAACACTTCACTTCAGGGCAACAGCACTCTCACCGAGCGTCTCGACAAAGTGTATGCCGATGATTGCGATGTTGATTTGCTTGAAGATGTGGAGATTGAACTTAGCCAGGCGTTGAACACAGTGAATGTGTATATGGAGATTCTCAGCAACAGCATGGACACTCTTGCCTCGGTGATTTCCAACAATGTCAACGATATCATGAAGCGAATGACCAGCGTGTCCATCATCCTCATGATCCCAACCTTGGTGGCGAGTTTCTATGGCATGAATGTGGATGTGTGGTTCGGCTCGGCATCGTGGGCTTTCGGATTTATAATCCTGTTCTCATTCACCGTTGCCGCAGGAGTGTGGTATTGGCTTCACAAGGTGCGCTGGGTGTGAAAAAATATCGCCACTGCATCGGATTGAAGCAGTGGCGACATGTATGGGACAGGTCTTTATCAAGCTTTCACACGACCGATGTAGCTGCCATCGCGGGTGTCAACTTCCACAAGCTCGCCTTCATTGATGAACAGGGGCACACGAATTTCAGCCCCGGTTTCCAAAGTAGCGGGTTTGAGAGTGTTGGTGGCGGTGTCGCCTTTGAGTCCAGGTTCGGTATATGTGATTTTGAGCACGGTCTTGATGGGCATTTCGGCATACAGCACAGTCTCGGTGGATGCATCGCTCACCACTTCCACAGTGTCACCTTCCTTCATGAAAGCGGAGCCGGTCACAAGTTCCTTGTTGATTGGAATCTGCTCGAATGTTTCATTGTTCATGAAAATATCGTCACCGCCATCGGCATAAAGATACTGGAAGGGACGACGCTCAACGCGCACATCCTCAAGTTTCTCACCGATGTTGAAGCGACGCTCGAGCACGCGGCCGTCAACCACGTCTTTGAGCTTGGTGCGCATGAAAGTGTTGCCTTTACCGGGCTTAACGTGGAGGAACTCCACGCAGAAGTACAAGCGGCCATCCATGCGGATGCAAGTGCCGTTTTTAATGTCTTGAGCGTTAATCATAAAAAATATGTAGTGATGTTTGTTTTGGGCGCAAAAATACAAAATATTCTTGAGTTAGTCAAAGATTTTATCCCAATCTTTCCAAACAGCTTCATATCCAAGTTGCCGGATTTCGTTGGCCACCTGCAGCGGTGTGCGCGAATCGCTCACTTCAAACTGCTCCAGTGCATCGGGGGTGGACACATATCCTCCCGGCTCGGTTTTGCTTCCTGCGCTCATGGAAGTGACTCCGAGCTTCATCATGTTGGCCCTGAACGTTGGGTTCTCACGGGTGGAATATGATATGTCAACATCGTGGTCGAATATACGGAAGGCAAAGGTGAGTTGGGCCAGCTCGCGGTCGCTCATCACCACATTGGGTTGATACCCTCCTTCAGCCGGACACATACGTGGGAAATTGATGCTGTAGCGTGTGCGCCAATAGTTTTTGCGGAGATAGCGGAGATGCCGCGCCATCATGGTCACATCCGTGCGCCAGTCCTCAAGCCCTATGAGCACACCCATACCAATCTTGTGGACTCCCGCTGCACCCATGCGGTCAAATCCGTTCACACGCCATTCAAATATCGATTTCATGCCTCTGGGATGGTATTTCTTATAGGCATCCTCGTGGTATGTTTCCTGAAAGCATACCACACCATTGAGCCCGGAATGGGTGAGCCGTTCGTAGTCGCGCTGCTTCATCGGCATCACCTCGATGGTGAGATTGTTGAAGTAGGGGCGTGCGGTGTGGAGCACCTGCTCAAGGTAGTCCACTCCGTTGAGGGCCGGAAATTCTCCCGACACAATAAGCAGATTTTCAAACGGTCCGAGCTGTCGTATCGCTTCACATTCGGCTTTCACCTGCTCCTGGGTGAGAGTTACACGCTGGAGCGGATTGTGGTGGTTGAACCCGCAGTACACGCAATGGTTGGTGCATGCGTTGGACACATACAGCGGGATATACATAGATATTGTTTTGCCGAACCGTTCAAGTGTGTAGCGGTGCGACAACGCTGCCATCTGCTCCAGATACGGCTCGGCGGCAGGAGATATCAGCGCCATGAAATCGCTCACCGAGGGGTGGGCGGCTGTAAGAGCACGCTCGACATCGGCGGCGGTTTTGGATGCAATCTCCTGTGTGGTCTGCTCCCAACTGTATTTTTTTAACTCGTCGTAAAACATTGGTATCAATATTTTTCACATTCTTTCGCCACATCCTGCGATATGCGCATGGCGCAGAAATTCGGGCCGCACATAGTGCAGAATTTGTCGGTGTCCTTGCGGCTCTCGACATAATACTGGCGGGCGCGGGCAGGGTCAAGCGAAAGGTTGAACTGGTCTTTCCACCGGAAGTCGTAGCGTGCGGCACTCATTGCATCGTCTCTCACCTGTGCACCTGGATGACCTTTGGCGATATCTGCGGCATGGGCGGCTATCTTGTAAGTTATCACACCGTTGCGCACATCCTCGAGATTGGGGAGGGCAAGATGCTCTTTGGGTGTCACATAGCAGATCATGGCTGTGCCCATCCACGCTATCTGTGCTGCGCCGATGGCGGAGGTGATATGGTCGTAGCCGGGGGCGATGTCGGTGGTCAGCGGGCCGAGGGTGTAGAACGGAGCCTCGTGGCATTTTTCCACCTGACGGTCCATATTCTCGCGTATTTTGTGCATGGGCACATGGCCGGGACCTTCGATGAGCACTTGCACATTGTGTTTCCATGCAATTTCGGTGAGTTCGCCAAGTGTGTCAAGCTCAAGGAACTGCGAGCGGTCGTTGGCATCGTGGATAGAACCGGGACGCAGGCCGTCGCCGAGCGACACAGCCACATCGTATTTGGCAAGAATCTCGCATATTTCATCGAAATGTGTGTACAGGAAATTCTCTTCGTTATGAATCACAGCCCATTGGGTCATGATGGAGCCTCCTCGCGACACTATTCCGGTGAGTCGCTCCTTGATCATATCGGCGTGAGCTCTCAACGCACCGGCATGAATGGTGAAGTAATCCACTCCCTGCTCGGCCTGCTCGATGAGGGTGTCGCGGTATATCTCCCAAGTGAGGTCTCTGACCCTGCCGTTGACTTTTTCGAGGGCCTGATACACAGGTACTGTACCCATCGGTACGGGGCAGTTGCGGATAATCCATTCTCGTGTTTCGTGGATATTGTCGCCTGTGGAGAGGTCCATCAAGGTGTCGCCGCCCCAGTAGCAGCTCCACACCGCTTTCTGCACCTCTTCCTCGATGCCGGAGGAGAGTGCGGAATTGCCGATATTGGTGTTGAGTTTCACAAGGAAATTTTTGCCGATAATCATCGGCTCAGCTTCAGGATGATTTATGTTGGCCGGGATGACAGCTCGGCCCGCGGCAATTTCCTGACGCACAAATTCGGGCGTGATGTGGCTTTCTATTCCCAACTCCTTGCAATTGGCATTTTCACGGATCGCCACATATTCCATTTCAGGGGTTATCATACCCTTGCGTGCCAGAGCCATCTGAGTGATGGCGAAGCCCTCTTTGGCGCGGCGGGGTGCATGGCGATGCTTGAAGCGGATAGAGTCAAGGTCGGGATTGGACTGACGTTCGCGGCCATATTGTGATGTGATGTCGGGCAGCTGCTCAAGGTCCTCGCGGTTGGCTATCCAGCTATCTCTGAAGCGGGGGATACCGTTGTTGATATCAATCTCCACATTGGGGTCAGTGTAAACGCCCGATGTGTCGTACACCACCACCGGCGCATTCTCACGTATTGTTTTTTCGCCGTTTTTCATTGTCACAGTGGGGGTGAGGGAGATTTTGCGCATCGGCACACGCAAGAATGGAAACAGCTCTCCTTTGAGGTATATCTTCTCGGATGAGGGGTAGCTGTGGATGTCAAAATTTTCAATAGTCATGGTTAGTCAAGAAATGAAGTTAGGGGTGAGGTGGCGTCGGCCACACTGTTGATAGCACCGAGGCCGGCAAGATAGCCGCGGCGTCCGGCAATTACGGCTTCCTTGAAGGCTATGGCCATCTCCACCGGGTTGCCTGCCACGGCGATGGCGGTGTTGACGAGCACGGCATCGGCTCCCATTTCAAGCGCGGCGGCGGCATGGGAGGGAGCGCCGAGTCCGGCGTCAATCACCACCGGCACTCTTGTTTCGGCAATGATTATCTCAAGCATATCGATGGTTTTCAGTCCCTTGTTGGTGCCAATGGGAGCGCCGAGCGGCATCACCGCAGCAGTGCCCACATCCTCAAGGCGTTTGCATAGCACAGGGTCAGCCTGAATGTAGGGGAGCACCTTGAATCCGTCCTTGGCAAGAATCTCGGTGGCTTTCAATGTTTCCACCGGGTCAGGCAAAAGGTATTTGGGATCGGGGTGAATTTCGAGTTTTATGAAATCGGTTCCGAAGCAGTCGCGGGCCAGTTTTGCCGCCATCACAGCTTCTTTGGCGTCGCGCACGCCTGAGGTGTTGGGGAGAAATTGAACGTGGTCGCGGTTGATATGGCGCAGCATATCATCCTCTTCCTCATGTTGCATATCAATGCGCTTCATGGCCACGGTGATCATTTCCGAACCCGAAGCGAGCACAGCTTCCAGCATAAGCTTGTTGCTGGAGAATTTGCCGGTGCCGACAAACAGGCGGGAGTGGAAATTCCTGCCGCCTATATTCAATATATCATTCATTGGAATAAAGTTTGTTCATTATCACTTGTGTGTACTCCACAGGGTCGGAAGCGTTGATGATGGCTCCCGACACAGCTATTCCATTCACTCCGGTGGCCATTATGGCATCCACATCGTTGGCCGTGATACCGCCGATTGCCACAATGGGGAGTTCCACACCGGCTTCGCGCACCTCTTTTACTATGGCTGAATAACCCTCGAGGCCGAGAACCGGGGCAAGGCGCTTTTTGGTGGTGGTGTGACGGAATGGTCCGAGGCCAACATAATCCACATCTTTGCCTTTGAAGCGGATGATGTCGGCTGCAGTGTTGGCAGTCACTCCGATAATGGCGTGTGGGCCGAGAATCTCACGGGCTTCAAGCGGATCCATATCCTCTTTGCCAAGATGCACACCCGACACTTTGAGCTCGTTGACTAAATCAACTCTGTCGTCTATTATAAGAAAGGTGTCAGTTTCGCGACACATAGGGATAATCTCCATCGCGGCTTCGCGCACTTCCTCATCGGAAGCATCTTTCATGCGCAACTGTATCCATTTGCAACCCCCTTCAATGGCCATTTGCACTTCTTCGGCCAAAGAGTATTTGTCGGATGGATTGGTTATGAATTGTAGCATATAAGTAATGTTGTGTTATTGTTTTCTGATGTTGGACGGGCAATTCCAGGCCGCACCCATGCATGCATATCCGGCGAATCCCATATTCTGCAAATCCTGCTCCTTGTGGGGTGAAACGCCTCCGAGAGCTATCACAGGCACAGGCGATGCGGCCACCGCTTCCATAATATCGTCGCGGGTGAGGGTAGGACCGTAGCCGGGTTTGCTGATGCTTGGGTAAATGGGACTGAGTGTGGCGTATTCTTCCGTAGAGCAGTTGTGAAGCTCGCCCGGAGTGTGGCACGACACGGTCAGCTTGCCGGAGTATCCGGTGGGCGGATTAGGGCAGCGGCTGTTGAGATGCAACCCTCCGAGGTTGAAACTGTGCACCAGCTCGAAATGTCCGTGCAGTTTCAGCCGGGAGTGGTATTGCTGAGGGATGGATTCAATGATATTTCTGACATCCCGTAACGTTGCATCCGGGTGCCGCAGATGCACGTAACTCCACCCCGATTCAAGCAGATTGACTATCTGTTGAGGCTCGTCAGGGAGTATCTCCCAAGGGGTGATGGCAATGCGCATCATAGGTTATCCTCCGTAGAATGCTTTTATGATTAAAATCTTGTCGCCATGGCTCAGCACGAATGTGGAACGGCTGTCGCGGGCCACTACATTGTTGTTGACAGCGGTGGCTATTCCGGTAGAACTGATGCCCTGCAACTCGAGCGCTTGCTGCAATGTGGAGCCTTCAGGGAGTTCCACAGCTTTATCGTTTATGGTTATTTCCATTATAGTGAGGTGTTTGAAATTTTGCATGTCGTGGAGCGAAAAGATGGTTCATCGGACCATGCCCGTGCCCTATGGCCACATTGGCACCGCTCCTCAGTCCGCGGGACACAAACAGCTTTGCGCGACCGACAGCCTCCTCCATCCCCATCCCTAAGGAAAGATATGAGGCTATGGCTGACGACAAAGTGCATCCTGTGCCGTGAGTGTTTCTGGTGTTTACAGCATCCGCCTTGAGCGGGAGCAGGGCGGTGCTTCCTTCCAGCAGCAAGTAGTCAGTTTTGAAATCCATGCTGTCGCTGTCACCTCCTTTGAGGAGCACATTTTTGCACCCCATGCTCTGCAGCGCTTTGGCCTGCTCCAGCAAATCGTCGGTGTCGGTAAGCACTTTGGCTTCATTGATGTTGGGTGTCACCAATTCGGTTATCGGAAACAGGGAGCTGATCATAGTGACAACAGCGTCGTGCGATATCAGCTCCGAGCCTGATGTGGATATCATCACCGGGTCAACCACAAGATGCATAGGCTGTCGGGTTGAAAGCTCCTCTGCCACTTCGGCGATAATCTCTTTGGAATAGAGCATCCCGGTTTTCACAGCCATTGGAGGAATATCATCCCACACGGTGCGAATCTGCTCGCGTACCATCTTTGGACTTATCCCTTCTATCGATGACACTCCTGTGGTGTTCTGGGCAGTGATGGCGGTGATGGCTGTCATGGCGTAGCAGCCTATGGCAGAAATAGTTTTTATGTCGGCTTGGATTCCGGCACCACCGCTGCTGTCGGATCCGGCGATAGAAAGTACGGGATAATATCTTCGCATGAGCATCTGTTGTAATATGCCAGGCAAAGGAGTATCGCAGAATTATGGAATGAGGAAGTACTCAAACAATCCCTGCGCCGGTGCTAACCGTATCAGGTTCGGAGGGTATAAATCTCAGCCGTAAAGCACGGCACCCCTTTGTTGACTTGTTATGTGGGCAAAATTAATAATTATGATTCAACCCGCCAAATTAAACAGTACCGAAAAATCAACTCACGATGCTGTTGCTGTATTCTTGGAAATATTCTTGGAAAACGATTTCAGCGCTGGCAGCGGGGATATCCGGTATTCTTCGCTATGTGGGATTGGAGTCGTTGTGCGATGATGATTTGTGCTTGGGCTTCCGCCATGGTCTGCGTCTTTTTTGCCCGTTGCTATTGGTGGACTTTGCCTCGGTGGGTGCTCCGTCCGGTTGATCTGCAGGTTGGATATTTTTCCTGTCACCGCCACGTTTGTTGTGGCGAGGCTTGTTGACATGCCGGGAATCTCTGCGAGATGAGGAGGTTTCAGCCGGGCCTTTTCCTAAATCCTCGGGCAGCTGCTGGCGGCGTACTTTCTTGCCTAAAAAACGCTCGATGGCAGCGAATTTGCCGCGCTCACGCTCGCTGACAAATGTCACCGCCTCACCTTCGGCATCGGCACGGGCTGTGCGCCCCACACGGTGCACATAGTCTTCGGCATCATGAGGCACATCATAGTTCACCACCATGGTGATGTCGTCAATATCAATGCCCCTCGCCACAATGTCGGTGGCCACAAGGATGTCTATGCGTCCGGCCTTGAAGTCAAGCATCACTTCATCGCGTTTGCTTTGTTCGAGGTCGGAGTGCATCTCGCCGATTTTGAATTTCGCTCTTTTCAGTTCGCGTGCAAGCTCCTTGACTTTGAGCTTGGAAGAAGCGAACACGATGACTCTTTTCGCTTTTTTGTCGCTTAACAACCGCTTGATGATAGGCAGCTTCTGTGTTTCGTAGCACACAAACACGCTCTGGTCTATCTTGTCAGCCGGTTTGGACACCGCTATCTTTATCTCGTGGGGATCGTTGAGGATGGTGTTGGCCAGCTGTTGTATTTTGGGAGGCATGGTGGCTGAGAACATGAGGGTCTGGCGCTCTTTGGGCAGATGTTTGACAATCTGCATAATGTCATCGTAGAATCCCATGTCGAGCATGCGGTCGGCTTCATCAAGGATGAAAAAAGAGACTCTCGATAGGTCAACATACCCCATCTGCAGGTGCGCCAACAGTCGTCCGGGGGTGGCTATCACCACATCGGTGCCGAGCTTCAGTCCGCGCTGCTGGCGGGCGAAAGTGGCTCCATCGGTGCCTCCGTAAATAGGCAGGCTACTTACCGATAGGAAGTAGCTGAACCCTTCGAGTTGACGGTCAATCTGCATTGCCAGTTCGCGGGTGGGGGCCATGATGATGCAGTTCACAGCGTCTTCCGGAAATTCGCCGTCGGCAAGACGGTTGAGAATAGGGAGCAGATAGGCGGCTGTTTTGCCGGTGCCTGTCTGGGCCACGGCTATAAGGTCGCGCCCGTCGAGGGCTGCGGGTATGGCTTGTTCTTGTATCGGAGTACATTCCGAAAAGTGCATGGCGTCGAGTGCATCGAGCACATCGTAGTTCAAATCAAAATCGTCAAATCTCATGGATGAGCTTCTCGTTATATTTTTTGCAAAAGTACTCAAAAAGCTCCATATAGACAATACCTTGATAAAAAGCGTTGAGGGCATATATCACCATCTTCGGTCATATATGCCCTCAATATTATCGGTGAAGCAACTCTGTCACTTCTTGCTGCTGTTCTTCACTTTGTTGAGCAGATGGTTCACAGCGCCTTCAAGTTGGGCATCCTTGCCCTGCAGTATCTCATCGGGTTTGTTGTAGATAATCACATCCGGAGTCAACTGTTTGTTTTCAAGCACATTTCCGTTCATATCCATGGATGTGACCTGCGGTATGCCGAACACCAGCGACGGGTCAATCTGAGTTTCCCACCACACTGCTGTCATGGTGCCTGGAACCGGTGCTCCGACCACATCGCCGATTCCAAGAGTCTGATATGCGAATGGGGTGCCGTGGGCATCGCTGTAGTTGCTCTCGTTGACGAGCATCACCGAAGGTTTGGTCCATTGCGAGTAGGGGTCGCTGCCCACGTATTGACCGCGGGGCACATAGCGCACATACTCTTTGCCGCCGAGCAGCAGGGCGATATCGTTGTGGAGCCATCCGCCGCCATTGTATCTGGTGTCAACCACCACGGCATCACAGTTGCGGTATTTGCCAAGCAGACGGTCGTAGGCTTTGGTGAAGCTCGGGGTGTCCATCCCGGATATATGGATGTAGCCGATTGTGCCGTTTGACAGGCTGTCCACCATCTTCTCGTTATGTTCCACCCAACGTTCGTAGAGCAGATTTCTGTCGGAGCCGATAGGCTTCACCTCCACGGTTTCCTCCTTGGTGCTTCCTGCACGCTTCACAGTCAGGAGCACTTTCTTGCCGGATTTTCCCTCCAGCAGCGGCAAATAATCCTTTCCGGCGAGGATAGAGTCTCCATCGATAGTCATGATTATGTCGCCCGGTTTGATATTCACCTTTTTCTTGTCAAGCGGACCGCGATGGAGCACTTCTGCCACTTCCAGGCCCGGACCGGTGTAGGCTTCGTTGAAATACGCTCCGAGCGAAGCAGTGGGCATATTGGTCCATCCGCTCGGTGCAGAGGCGCCGGTGTGGGAAGCGTTGAGCTCACCGAGCACTTCGCTCATCAGGATTGCAAAGTCGCGGTTGTTGTTGATATATGGCAGGAAGCGGCGATAATGGTTGCCGATGCTGTCCCAGTCAACACCATGGAGCTTTTCATCGTAGAATTTGTTTTTCACCTGATGGAGCATGTGGTTGTAGATGTAAGCACGCTCCAGCGATGGGTGACGGTTGTATGGTGCGTCAAATTCTATGTTGTCCTTCTTGCCGTCGGAGAGTGATATCTTGCACATGCCGTTGCCTGAAAGAACAAACAGATTTTCGCCTTTGTCGTCAGGGAGAATGCCTCCGCTCACTCCGGGAGCGAATACCGAGATGTCGCCTTTCTTCAGGTCGCGGCACATAAGGTTGGCTTCGCCATCGCTGCCCACTGACACATAGTAGAATTTATTTCCTTTCTTGTCAAGGTAGTAGTCGCCGAGGAACGATGACATGGGTGTGAGCCTGTACATGCGGTAGTGGCGGTTGGCAAGGTCGAAATCAATTTTGGGTTTGTCTGCATTGGAACCTTTTTTTGATTTGCCGTCCTTTTTCTTTTTCGACTTTTTGTCTTTCTTATCCTTATCTTCGTCGGCTTTCTCCTTGTCGCTCTCCTCTTTTTCCTTGATGGCCTGTTCCTCCTCGCTGAGGTTGAAATTGTCCCAGGCGTCGGAGTCAAGCACCATCAGCATCACATCTTCCTGATTGCCCCAGCTGCCTTGCGACTTCATGCCGTAGCGTCCGGTGCTGTAGGTGATTGCTTTTCCGTCCAGGGCCCAGCGTGGATTGCTGTCGGAATGACCGCTTTCTGTGAGGTCTATCACTTCCGCGCCGTCAGCCTTGACGAGAGCAATGTCGGTGTTGTTCCATCCGCCTACACCGATATAGTTTATTATTAGCCAGTTGCTGTCGGGGCTCCATTCAAACGATATATCGCCGTCGGTGTAGGAATAGTTGTATTTGCCGTCAAGGGCAGTGGTCACATTCTTGGTGTCGATGTCAATGACGCGCAGGGTAGTGCGGTTTTCGAGAAACGCCACCTTCTTGCCGTCCGGGCTGAACTCCGGCTGCTGAGCGGAAGTGGAGCATTTATAGAGGGGTTCCTCCACGATTTCAGTTGCGTAGGCAAACTCTTTCTCATCCTTGTTTTTGATTTTTGCCATACAAAGCTGCCAAAGCCCGTTGCGTTCGGTGTCGTAAACAATAGAGCGGCCATCGGGACTGAAGCTGATGCAGCGCTCCTGGTCGGGGGTGTTGGTGATGCGTTTGGTTGTGGGGTATTTGACGGATGTCACATAAACATCCCCGCGCACCACGAAGGCCACTTCCGTAGCGTCCTTGTTGACCGACATGTTTGTAGCTCCGGAGTTGCGGAAGCTCTTGATGAGGTCGGAGTTGTAGTCATCGATGGTGATTGTGACATTGATTTTCTGCGGCTCGGCTCCGGGGCGCAGGGTATATAGCTCACCATCCTGGCTGTAGGCAAGGATGCCGTTGGCGGATGCGGAGAGTGAGCGCACAGGATGTACGGTGTAGTTGGTGAGCTGCTTGGGTCTAGAGCTTCCGTCGATGCACCCTTCGTACACATTGAGCACATTGTTGTTGAGCTCGCTCAGATAGTAGTAGTGGTTGCCATCGGCACTCCACACCGGGTTCATGTCGTGACCTATGAAATCGGTGAGCTGTGTGAACTTGCCGTTGTCAACAAGCCAAAGGTCGGCGGTGCTTGAGGAGCGTTCATGTTTACGCCATATATTCTCATACCCTTTGCGGTCCTGATATATCATTTTGCCATCGGCACTGACTGTGGCGGCTCCCATGGGGAGCGAGAGATACAATTTCGGTCGCGCATTTGCCTTGTTGATGTCAACTGAGTAGGTCTGGGTGCCGAAAGGAGCCTGGGCTGAAGTGCGTCCTGGCATCCCTGCGGTGGTGAACAGAAGTTCGCCACCCGGCAGAAATGCGATGGGGGTTTCTGTGCCGGACGATGTGGTTATTCTTCGGGCTGTGCCTCCGTTGGCCGACACCACAAATATGTCGTCGGAACCTTCACGGTTGCTGCGAAACACTATTCTGCTTCCGTCGGGGGTCCATAGTGGAGAGCTGTCGTAAGCGCTTGACGATGTGATTTGACGGGCTTCACCACCACTGGTGGCAACGGTGAAAATGTCGCCTTTGAATGTGAACGCCACTTTTGTTCCGTCGGGCGAAATGGCGGCGTCACGGAGCCACAAAGGCGAGTCTGTGGCCATGGCGGCTGATGCCAAAGAGAGTCCAAGGGACAAGCATAATGCTTTTTTCATAAGTCAATGTGTGAATGATGAATTTTACGCAAAATTACATAAAATTCCGCTGATTATTCACAACTTAATGAGAATGTGGAGCTTTTTAACAGCTTTTTTAGTTGCAGTGTGGGTTGTGGGGGTGGTACAGCCATCCCCGGAAATCGGTGCCGAGCGACTTCACATATCTGTGCCAGTAGGAGTCATGGGCACCGGTAAGCAGTTTGTGATGGTCCTCACATCCGGCCACTGCCCACACTTTCGACTCAAGCTCCTCGTCAAGCTGCTCTCTGCTCCAGCCACTGTAGCCGATGAAAAATCTTATGAACCCCTCAAGCGGATAGCCGGTGTTGACATACTGCTTCATGGAGGAAAAGTCACCACCGATATATAATCCGGGTGTTATTTCATTAGAGTCCGGGATGATTTCCGGACCGAGGGTGTGCATGAAAAAGAGCCTGTCGCATGACAACGGACCTCCGCAATACACCGGGATATGCTCCTTGCGGGTCACACCTGTTATCAATGAGTGGAGGTAGTAAGAGGTGGAATGGTTCATCACCACGCCCATAGCGGTGGCTCCCGACTCATATTCTATCAGCGATATCACGGAATGGCGGAAGTAGTCTTCGCGCAGAAATGGCTCGGATATGAGCAAGGCTCCAGGTTGGGGCGAAACCTTACTTGCGATATTGATATTGAAAATTTCCCGGTCGTAATCAATCATCATGTTTCAAAGATAGTATTGTGGTTTTAAATCCGCAAGTATGAATTGTTAAAAATGTCGGTTGTTTACCTTTTGACAACACTTTTGTGGGAATTCATGTTGTAAATACTGAGATATTGGTTGTAAAACCGGCTCATTTAGCAGTAATTTTGTATCGGAATTTTTTTTACAAACTGACTATATATGGATATAAACAACATTCACTCGTCTGCCGACATAAAATCTCTCGGACCGGACGAGCTGATAGATGCGTGTGCTCAAATTCGCACCGCACTCCTTACCAAGCTGTCGCGCCACGGTGGTCATGTGGGTCCCAATCTCGGAATGGTGGAGATGTCAGTGGCTCTTCACTATGTGTTTGATTTGCCGAAAGACAAGATTGTGTATGATGTGTCCCATCAAAGCTATGTGCACAAGATGCTCACCGGACGCATGGAAGCGTTCACTGATCCTGCCCACTACGATGATGTGACCGGCTATACCAACCCCAGGGAAAGCGCGACTGACCTGTTTACAATCGGTCACACCTCCACCGGCGTGAGTCTAGCCGGCGGTCTCGTGAAAGCCCGCGAGCTTATGGGTGGTGACGAGAATATCATAGCTGTGGTTGGCGACGGGTCGCTCAGCGGCGGCGAGGCTTTTGAGGGGCTTGACTATGCAGCCACTCTCAAGAGTAAATTTATAATTGTGGTCAATGATAATGAAATGTCGATTGCCGAGAATCATGGCGGACTATACTCTAATCTCCGTGATTTGAGAGAAAGCAACGGCCAATGTGAGTGCAACTACTTCAAGGCCATGGGGCTTGATTATAGATATGTGGCCTACGGCAACGATTTGAGGTCTTTGATCGAAGCCTTTGAGGATGTGAAGCGATTGGATCATCCTGTGGTGGTGCATATCCATACTCAGAAAGGGGAGGGGTATGCTCCTGCTGAAGCCCACAAGGAGCGGTTTCATTTTTCGGCACCGTTTGATGTCGCCACCGGCAATCCGCTGAATATGAATGAAGCTCCGGATTATGGAGATATCACGGCTGAGCATCTGTTGGAGATGATGAAGCAAGATCCGTCTGTTGTGGCTATCACCGCCGGAACTCCCGGTGTCATCGGGTTCGGACCGGAAAGGCGTCGGCTGGCCGGCGAGCAGTTTGTGGATGTAGGCATCGCCGAGCAAGAGGCTGTTGCTCTCGCATCCGGCATTGCCAAAGGCGGCGGCAAGCCATTTTTCGGCGTTGTAAGCTCGTTTGTGCAGCGTGCATACGACCAGCTTTCGCAAGATATGGCCATTAACTCCACTTCTCCGGTGATTGGTATATTCTATGGCACCGTACTCGGCATGAATGATGTCACACACCTCGGATGGTTTGACATCGCCTTGATTTCCAATATCCCCGGTGTGGTATATCTGGCTCCGACATGCAAGGAGGAGTATCTGGCGATGCTCACATGGGCTATGAAGCAGAACGGTTATCCTGTGGCTCTCCGCGTGCCCGGCACCAAGGTTGTGGAGAGCGGTAGGACATACACGTCGGACTACTCTGACATTAATAAATACAGTGTTGAGCATAAGGGAGATTCCGTAGCCATTATCGCTGCCGGTGCTTTCTTCTCCCGCGGTGAGCAGTTGCGAAAATTGCTCGCAGATAAAGGCGTTGATGCCACCTTGATCAATCCTCGCTTCCTCAGCGGATTGGATGTGGAGTTGCTTGACTCGCTTCGTCGTGACCATCAACTTGTTGTTACACTTGAGGACGGTGTGCTTGATGGTGGCTTTGGCGAGAAGGTTGCTCGCTTCTACGGCACCGATAAGGATATGATAGTGAAATGCTACGGATTGAAAAAAGAGTTTGCCGACAGGTACAGCTATCAGCAGATTCTCGAACAAAATCATCTCATGCCCGAGCAGATGACAGACGAGATTCTTGCCACTCTGCATTGATATAAGGATAAAACGTGTTACAACCGTGTGTCATAACAAAAGTTAAAACTTTTGATTCCGGCGCGCGGTTGTTTCTTTTCTTGGTGTCTTGTAGTTGATTGTAAATCAAAGAAATGTATGGTTTGTTCTTCTGCTTGATTCTATATATGTGAAAAATTAGACTGATTTTTATCATAAATTTACAGAATTTCACACTGTGCACAAAAGTTTCAGAATGTGCATTTTGGGCTAATACCGCTTGTATTCACAGTTTCACGACCGTTTTGGAGCGGAATGTCAGTTTAAAATTCACATTTGTTTACTTTAAATGGCTCTCAAATCTTAAAATCAGCGTGCATATATATAATATGTGGGGTTTGGGCAGTTTGCAATCCGATTGGATTCGGAGTAACTTTGCAGCATCAAACTAATCTACTCCGCAACGGATACCAATCGAAAATGTACCATAAAATCTTTGCCATATTAGCCATGATAGCTTCGTCAATCACTGCGATTGCCGATCCCACACCCGATGTCAAACCGCTCTATGATTTAAACAGCACCATGAGCGTGCTTGACGCCAACCATAGTTCGCTTTATACCGGCGATGTGTATATGCCCACTTTGGAGGAGATGCTCGGTGAGCCCGTGGACAATTTCGGCGACATTATCGACAATCAGTGGCTCAAGGATGGATTGGTGGATTATGCAAAGAACTATCTCGGCACCCGCTATCGTCATGGAGCTAAAGGCCCGAACGCTTTCGATTGCTCCGGCTTCACAAGCTATGTGTTCCGCAAGTTCGGCTATCAGTTGAGTCCGGCATCGCGCATGCAGGGCACACAGGGCGAGCGCGTGGATATTGCCAATGTGGAAGTAGGCGACCTGATGTTCTTCAGCGGTCGGCGTGGCGGTTCAACAGTGGGCCACGTGGGGATGGTGATAGATGTGGATCGCAAAAACGGCACACTCAAGTTCATCCATGCCTCTACAAGCAAAGGTGTTGTGATACAGAGCTACCCCGATGGAGCCTACTATTCGCGCCACTTCCTTCATGTGCAGCGTGTGATAGATGTGGAAAGTCCCATAGCGAGAAATTAAAAAAATTCTATATTTGCGTGTTTTTGCGGGATTGATATTCGCTAAGAGCCTGTCCCAAGAAAAAATAAAAGATACCGTTGTCTGCCGGCAGCGGTATTATTTTTTATTGGCTAAAGAATTGATTTTGTCTTTTTTTGTTGGTGCAGATTGCAAAGTTTGTTAATTTTGCAGCATATTGACCTTAATTCAACATGATTAAACAAATCATACTATAATCATTATGGCAGAAAAGAAAGAATTATTGTTTGACCAATTTCCCCCGGTGAGCACCGAGGAATGGCGTGCCAAAGTTGAGGCCGACCTCAAGGGCGCTCCGTTTGACAAGAAATTGGTGTGGAGAACTAATGAAGGCTTTAATCTTCAGCCCATGTATCGCGCCGAAGATATCGAGGACTTCGACACCACCAACTCGCTTCCCGGCGAATACCCCTACGTGCGTGGTATTAAAACTGACAATGAATGGCTCAGCAGACAGGAAATTATTGCAGACACCGCTGAAAAGGCCAACGAAATTGCCCTTGATGTGCTTGGCAAAGGCATCAACTCACTTGGACTCAAGGTGAAGGATGCCGCCGACATCGCCGTTCTGCTCAATGGCATCGACCTGAGCAAGGTGGAAATCAATCTGGTATGCTGTCCCAAAAAGGCCATCGCTGTGGCCACCGCTCTTGTGGATTATATCAAGGCCAACAAAGCCGAAGCAACCTTCCGCGGCTCTGTGGCGTTCAATCCGTTCAAAAAGGCTTTGAAACATGGTCAGCCTTTCCCCGGCGACATCGCTCAGATGGGTGCCGATATGGTGAAGATTGCCGCCCCTGTTGAAGGATTGAGGGTGCTGTCGGTTGACAGCGAGATGCTCTCCAATGCCGGTGCATATATTTTCCAGGAACTCGGCTATGCTCTTGCTTGGGGCGCTGAGTGGCTCACCCTCCTCACTGACAAGGGTCTTTCCGCAAGCGAAGTGGCAAAACGCATCAAATTCAATATGGGTGTGTCAAGCAACTATTTCATGGAATTGGCAAAATTCCGTGCCGCCCGTATGCTTTGGGCACAGATTGTCAAGCAATATCCCGGCACTGTTGATGCCGATTGCAAGCAGCATGTTCATGCCATCACTTCGCGTTTTAACCAGACAATCTACGACGCTCATGTGAATCTGCTCCGCTCCCAAACCGAATGTATGAGCGCCGCTCTCGCCGGTGTGGAGTCAATCACTGTCACTCCGTTTGACACTCCCTATCAAACACCTGATACATTCTCCGAGCGTATTGCCCGCAACCAGCAGTTCCTCCTCAAGGAGGAGAGCCATCTCGACAAGGTGGTTGACCCTGCCGGTGGCAGCTACTATGTGGAGACTCTGACTGTGTCAATTGCCAAAGAGGCTTGGAAATTGTTCCTTGAAGTAGAAGAAAAAGGTGGTTTCCTCACATGCGTCAACGACGGCTCCATTCAGGCTGCCGTGCGCGAGACAAGTGCCAAACGCCACACTGATGTTGCCCGTCGCAAGGAGATTCTTCTCGGCACCAACCAGTATCCGAATATCAACGAAACCGCTGCCGCAAAAATCGTTACCGATGGTTGTACCTGCTCTTGCGGCCATGGCGAATGTGACACAGACGCCGGTCTTCCCACTTCGCGTGCAGCCAGCGATTTCGAAGCTCTGCGTCTTGCCACCGAGGCTTCCTCGCATCGTCCCAAGGTGTTCATGCTCACAATCGGCAATCTGGCCATGCGTTTGGCGCGTGCTCAGTTCAGCACCAACTTCTTTGGATGTGCAGGCTACGAAATTATCGACAATCTCGGGTTTGACACAGTGGAGCAGGGCGTGGATGCCGCTCTCGCCAAGGGTGCCGATGTGATTGTGCTTTGCTCCAGCGATGATGAATATGCCACCCTCGCTCCTGAAGCGTTCAAATATCTTGATGGCCGTGCCGAATTTGTGGTTGCGGGTGCTCCCGCATGCATGGAGGAGCTCCAGGCTGCCGGCATTAAGGAATTTGTGCATGTGCGCTGCAATGTGCTTGACACTCTCAAGGCTTTCAATGCACGTTTGCTTAAATAATAGAAAATTCACCCATCGTTAGAAAATACAACTCAATATGAGACCCAATTTTAAAACCATAGATATAACGAAAGATGCCTTTGGTGCTCAAAATGAAGCACCGGCAGCGGGTGAACAGTGGCTCACCCCTGAGCTTATCCCCGTTAAGCCCATCTATACCAAACAAGATCTCGAGGGGATGGAACACCTCAACTATGTGAGTGGTTTGCCTCCGTTCCTACGCGGTCCGTACAGTGCCATGTATCCTCTGCGCCCATGGACTATCCGTCAGTATGCCGGATTTTCCACAGCTGCTGAGTCAAACGCTTTCTATCGCCGCAACCTTGCCTCCGGTCAGAAAGGTCTGTCTGTGGCTTTCGACCTCGCAACACACCGCGGCTATGATGCCGACCACGAACGTGTGGTTGGTGATGTAGGCAAGGCCGGTGTGTCAATCTGCTCGCTCGAGGATATGAAAGTGCTGTTTGACGGTATTCCCTTGAACAAAATGTCGGTGTCGATGACCATGAACGGTGCTGTGCTTCCAGTGCTTGCGTTCTACATCAACGCCGGTTTGGAGCAGGGTGCCAAGCTTGAAGAGATGGCCGGTACCATACAGAACGACATCCTCAAGGAGTTCATGGTGCGCAACACCTATATATATCCGCCCGAATTCTCGATGCGCATTATCGCCGACATATTTGAGTACACTTCGCAGAACATGCCGAAGTTCAACTCTATCTCCATCTCCGGCTACCATATGCAAGAGGCCGGCGCCACCTGCGACATCGAGCTTGCCTACACTCTCGCCGACGGTTTGGAGTATCTCCGCGCCGGTGTGAATGCAGGTATGGATATCGATGCTTTTGCTCCGCGTCTATCGTTCTTCTGGGCCATCGGTATGAACTTCTTCATGGAGATTGCCAAGATGCGTGCAGCACGTATGCTTTGGGCAAAGATTGTGAAGCAGTTCAACCCCAAGAACCCCAAATCGCTCGCTCTCCGCACCCACTCGCAAACATCCGGCTGGTCGCTCACCGAGCAGGATCCGTTCAACAATGTAGGCCGCACATGTATCGAGGCCATGGGTGCCGCTCTGGGTCATACTCAGTCGCTCCACACCAACGCTCTCGATGAGGCTATCGCACTGCCTACCGACTTCTCCGCACGTATTGCCCGCAACACTCAGATCTATATCCAGGAGGAGACTATGATTACCAAGCAGGTTGACCCATGGGCTGGTAGCTACTATGTGGAGTCGCTCACCAACGAAATCGCTCACCGCGCATGGCAGCATATACAGGAGATTGAATCGCTCGGCGGCATGGCCAAGGCTATCGAAACCGGTCTGCCCAAGCTCCGTATTGAGGAAGCTGCCGCACGCACTCAGGCACGTATCGACTCCGGTCGTCAGACTATCGTCGGTATCAACAAGTATCGTCTTGACCACGAGGACCCCATCGACATCCTCGAGATTGACAACACCGAGGTGCGCAAGGAGCAGATTGAGCGTCTTGACGATGTGAAGGCTCATCGCGACGAAGCCAAGGTGAAAGAAGCTCTTGAAGCTATCACAGAGTGTGTGCGCACCAAGCAAGGCAATCTTCTTGACCTCGCTGTCAAGGCTGCCGGCCTCCGTGCCACATTGGGTGAGATTTCCGACGCATGCGAAGCTGTTGTCGGCCGTTATAAAGCAGTAATCAGAACTATTTCAGGCGTGTATTCCAGCGAAACCAAGAATGATCCCGATTTTGAGAAAGCTCAAAAAATGTGTGAAGAATTTGCCAAGCGCGAAGGTCGTCAACCCCGTATCATGATTGCCAAGATGGGTCAGGACGGTCACGACCGTGGCGCTAAGGTTGTGGCGACAGGATATGCCGACTGTGGCTTTGATGTTGACATGGGCCCGCTGTTCCAGACTCCTGCCGAGGCTGCTCGTCAGGCTGTGGAGAACGATGTCCATATCCTCGGCGTAAGCTCGCTTGCTGCCGGTCACAAAACTCTCGTGCCGCAGGTGATCGAGGAACTCAAGAAGCTCGGTCGCGAAGATATCCTTGTCACCGCCGGTGGCGTTATCCCCGCACAGGACTACGACTTCCTCTACAAGGCCGGTGTTGCTGCCATCTTCGGCCCCGGCACACGTATTCCCGCATCAGCCATCAAGATGCTTGAAATCCTCAGCGAAGAATAATCTTCCAACATACATTTTAACAGGGGCATCCACTCACGGGTGCCCCTTGTTTTGTTTAATTGCAGTTAAAAGTAAACAGACTCTAAAGCAGTAACTTTTTCGTTTAATAACGGGTCGGTATATTATCTCCCTGAGTAATATATTGATGATATAAATCAAAAGCACACGTCTCCGGGTGGGGGCGTGTGCTTTGTGTTAGGAATAGGACAGGGGATTAGCGGAGGGTGCCGGCTTCGGCCTGCTGAATCATCTGCTGGTTGGCGGTGATGTAAACTTCTACTCGGCGGTTCTGGGCGCGTCCGGCTTCGGTATCGTTTGAGGCAACGTAGTCGGCCATCGGAATACCGCGGGCGGTGAGTCGGCTGGCGGAAACGCCGCTGTTCTCCAGATACTGCTCAACGGCGTCGGCACGGCCTGTGGCCACTTTCTGATTGGCCGCCATGGAGCCTACATTGTCAGTGTAGCCGAAAATCTGCACGTTGGTTTGTGGATTATTGTTGAGCGAAGCGGCAAACTGGCTGAGGTCGGTTTTGGCGTTTGCGCTCAAAGAAGTGCTGTTGAACGGGAATAGGATGCCGCCGTCAAAAGTCACCTTGATGGCCTGGAGACCGTTCTGGTCGGTGACACTTTCCACTTTCGCTTTGTCGGCAAGTTCTTGCTCAAGCTGCTGCTTCTGCTTGTCCATCTTGCGGCCGATGAGAGCACCTGCGCCTGCACCTACGGCCGCGCCAATGGCTGAGCCGATGCCGGCACCTTTACCGCCGCCTATCAATGCGCCGAGTCCGGCACCGACGGCTGCGCCACCGCCGCCACCTATCAACGCTCCTTTACCGGTGTTGGTCAAACTGTTGCACCCGGAGGATGCCAGGAGGCCTACGCACAAAATACCTGCGCCTAAATACTTGATGAGCTTCATAGTAGTATCTGTTAAATGTTAAGTGTTAATTTTAACTATGTGCAAATATACACATTTATTCTTTTCGGTTATTATAAATACACACTATTGAACAAAAATGTTTGCGATTTTATGTAAAGAAATCGTAATTTTGCAATATAAATATAGTTCCTAACATGTTTGGTCACAATTATACATCATATTTCTTGAAACACAAGGGCTCAACCCTGATATATCATCTGTCTGGTTTAGTGGCTTGTGTGGCATGGGGCGCATCGTTCATCGCCACAAAAAATCTTATTAATGACGGCTTGAACCCCGTAGAAATATATATTTACCGCTTTTTGATTGCATATATATGCACTTTGCTGATATGTCCCACACCGCTGTGGAGTCATTCGTTTAAGGATGAAATGATGTTCCTGCTTTGCGGTGTGTGCGGTGGCTCAGTGTTTTTCATATCCGAAAACACTTCGGTGCAATATACTCTTGTGTCGAATGTGTCGCTGATCACCACCACATCGCCCTTGATAACTGTGATGATTGTGGCAGCGCTATACAAGAGCCAACGGCCCACGGGCGGATTTATATTCGGCTCGATAATGGCGTTTTTGGGCGTGGCATGTGTGATTTTCAATTCCAGTTTTCAGGCTCAGGTCAATCCGTTGGGCGACATGCTGGCAGTGGTGTCGGCAGTGGTATGGGCAGTATATTGTGTGCTGCTCCGTCCCCTCGGGTCGGTTTACAGCAGTTGGTTTATAAGCCGCAAGGTGTTTTTCTACGGCATTATCACAGCCCTGCCGTTTTTGGCAGTCGAGCCGCATTTGACACCTATCAAGGAGATTGTGACCAACACCTCTATGCTTCTCAATTTCGGATTTCTCGGATTGGTTTGCTCTATGCTTGCCTACGTGCTTTGGGCATTGTGCATAAGTCGTCTGGGCTCCGTGAAGTCGGGCAATTATCTGTATATATCCCCGATTGTCACACTTGTACTGTCGGCATGGTTGCTTAACGAGCCGATTACGCTGATAGGTGTGATTGGGTGTGTGATGATTCTCGGCGGTGTGATTCTCAGCGAGAAGCTTGGCCGCAAACGAGGTCTGGCAGCCTGACAAATCAGCTGAAAAATTCTATCTCGTCAAGTGTGCGGACTGCAATTTTGCGGGTCAGCGGTTCGTCGCGGTCTATCTCCTGCTGAGCCATTGCCTTGATTTCGGCCGGTTTGGCTGCGATGAAATGCCATAGAATCCTCAATGCGGCATAGCGCCACAGGGGGTTGTCGCTTGTAATATATTTTGAGGCAAGTTGATATGCAAAGGGTAGTTTGCGCAGGAGCTTGTGGCATAAAATGTCGGTGGCTTCAGTGCCAACGCTGCTTTCAATCCATTGCGATGCTTCCTCAAGGGTCATCTCTTCCACCGGAAACATCATGGGAGCCAGCAGCATACTCTCGCGGGTAGGGGTGTCGTGCCATAGGGTGCGGGCCAATCCGGCGTTAGCACCAAACGATTGCGCTATCTCCTCAAGCTGGGGTATATTGACTCCCATTATGAGTCTGTGGGGCGACTTCGCTTCGCGCAAAGCTTGAGCCACAATGCCGTTGCGCATGGCGTAGATGCGTCGTTTAACTAATTGGATATCGTTGAATTGAGTCATCGGAATACGGATTTATGAACCCAAAATTAATAAATGTGGGTCAATTCTCCAAAGGTTTGCATAATTGGTGCAAAGATGATACCTTTGCATAAATAATAGTGAATATATGAACTTGAAAAAAATAACTGTTTCACTGTGTGCATTGATGTCTGTGGCAGCGAGCCTGTTGGCCGCAGTAGAGGACCTTCCGGTGAAGGTGGTCAATGGCAAGAAATACCATTATTATACTGTTCAGCCGAAGGAGAGTGTGTATTCTCTCAGCCACAAGCTCGGCATATCGCGCCAGGATATAGTGAAGTACAATCCATCCGCTGAGGATGGTCTTAAAGCATACGAAGATCTGATTTTCCCGCTTACCGGCGAGGAGTTACCCACTGCACAAACTCCTTCCAGCGAGGCTGTTGGTGAAGTGGTATCCAACAGCTATGAGGTGAAGAAAGGGGACACTGTGTATGGCCTGTGCCGCCGATTCGGTGTGTCACGCGAAGAGTTTCTCCGTCTCAATCCCGGAGCCATTGATGGTCTCAAAGCCGGTGAAACCGTGAAACTCAGGGACGGCTCTGATCCGAAACCTGCAGCGGTCTCCGCCACATCTGCCCCCACTCAGCGTACTGAGGTTGAGTCCGCACCCCGCCAGGCTCAGCCGGTGAATAGCCCGGAAGTGACCTATACTATAAAAGAGGGAGAAACTCTCTATCATATATCCAAGGAGCATGGCACCACTGTCGAGGCTATCCTTCAGGCCAATCCTGAGCTTGATGTCACTGACTACAAGATGGGTATGGTGATTGTGATTCCGGTGGCCGACTCCGCTGCTCATGAGGTGGCTCCCGCCGAAACCATCGGGTTTGCTCCGGAAGAAAAGCCGGTGGTGACAACCGATGAGTCGGACAGCTCGTCCAATGGTATCGTTATCGCACTGGCACTTCCTTTCAATCTGAATGTAGAGAAGGCCGACCGTCAGGACAAGGTTTATACTGAGTTCTACAAAGGGTTCCTGCTGGCAGTGGACAGCATGCGCAATTGTGGCACACCCATCAAGGTGATGGCGTTTGACACCGCCGATTCCATGGATTCAGTGCGCAGCATCCTGGCTAATCCTATGCTTGCCGAGGCCCAGGTGATTGTTGGCCCCGGAGATGCGAACCAGCTCAATGCTTTCGCCAACTATGGCAAGGAGAGGGGTGTCGAGGTGCTGAATCTGTTTCATGTCAAGGATATAAGCTATCGTATCAATCCGTCAATGATGCAGGGCAATATCCCTCACGAAGCAATGTATGAAAAGGCAGCTGACTATCTTGTGAATAACTTGAGAGGAGCAGTGCCTGTGCTGGTAAAAAGCCGCAACGCTTCTGCCGACAAGGCCGAATTTCTCACCATCCTCAAAGGACGGTTTGATTCCCGCGGAATCAACGCTGTGGAGATACAGTTTGACGACCAGCTCAAGCTCGATGACCTTGAGTCGATTGACAGAGCGGGGTCGTTCACATTCATTCCCGTGACCGGAAAGAGCGATGAACTGCAGAAAATGCTGTCAACGCTCATTGAATTCAAAAAGAACAATCCTTATCCTGATGGCATCACATTGTTCGGCTATCCCGAATGGACCACATTCCGTGGCGATATGTTAGCCAAGATGATTGAGATGGGCACCACAGTGTTCTCGCGTTTCTACACAGTGCCAGAGGATGCACAGCTCAAGCAGGTGGAGGATGTGTTTGTGCGATGGTATGGTTCGCCTATGGCCTCGCTCGTTCCCCGTCAGGGACTGTTCGGTTTTGACACAGGTATGTACCTTATCAAAGCCCTGAAAGCCAATGGAGGCGATTTTAATCTTTTCACGCCTGCCTACAATGGAGTGCAGAATGGCTTTGATTTCCAGCACTCCCCCGGCGGAGGATTTGTTAACAACGATTTGTATATCATTAATTTCCGCACCGATGGCCGTGTGGATAAGGAGTTGCTATGAACGGTAAGCAAAGGGTGATAGCTTTGGCGCTTGTCGCGCTGATGGGGATGATATACGGTGGAGTGTTGAAAGCTCAATACTATTATTCCCCTGAGTTCAGTATCGGTGGACATGCCGGTATGACCATGTCATCGATGGCTTTCGCTCCCAAGGTGAAGCAAAGCATGATTTCCGGTGCCATGTTTGGCGTCACTGCCCGCTACACTGAGGAGCGTTTCTTTGGGCTGATTGCCGAATTGAATCTTGAGCAGCGCGGTTGGAAAGAGAAGTTTGACGATGGCACATCGTTTGAATACAGCCGCAGCCTCACCTATATACAGATTCCGTTTATGACCCATTTCTATTTCGGGTCAAAGAAATTCAAGGGGTTTGTGAATCTTGGACCAAGTGTAAGCTTCCTGATTGGTAATAAAGTCAGCAGCAACTTCAACTATGCCAATCCGGCAGCAGTGGAGGGGTTTGATATTGACAACCGTCACACCTCCCAGATGAGTATGGAAATCAAAAACAAGTTTGACTACGGTGTGGTTGGCGGTGCCGGTATGGAGCTGATCATTAAAAGAAAACACTCAATCATGCTTGAGGCACGCTATTATTTCGGCCTCGGCAATATCTTCCCGTCGGCTAAAAAAGATGAGTTTTCTGCCAGCCGCAGCACAAGTATCGAGGTGTGTCTGGGCTATATGTTTCACTTGAAATAACTGTTGTCAGAAACTGATGTTTCCCTTGGCATAGAGGATTTTAAACACCAGCTCCTCAAGCAGGGTGTATTCGTTCTGTCGGCTGCCCATACCTTTGGTTTTGGCATCGAAATCACGAATGGCTGATATGATTTCTATACTCATGTAGGCGTTGTAGCAACGCATGGCGGCATTGAATTTACGCAGTTGGAATTCGTATTTCAGTCCGAGCGCTTTCATCAGCGAGGATGGCGATTTGTCGCGGGTGAACTGTGCTATCAGCAGCTGTGAGAAGAAATTAAAGATTGCAGCCGTGATCAGCACGGTGGGGTTGTTTTTGGGATTATTGCGGAAATAGTTCACAATTTCCAGAGCCTTTGACGCATTTTTGATTGCGATAGCATCCACAAGTTCAAAAGAGTTGTAATCCTTGCTTATGCCCACATTGCGCTCAATGCTTTCGGGGGTGATTGTGGCTCCTTTGCCCAATATCATGGCGAGTTTTGTAATCTCGCTGTGCATTTTGGCCATGTCAAGTCCGATATGGTCGCGGAGCATCTCCATCCCTTTGGGCTCGATGTTCAGTCCTTGCGACTTCACAAGGCCCTCGATGGCAGAGTCGATGTTGCGCTCATTGAGTTTTTTTGATTCAAAGATGGCACCGCCGCAGTTTTTGATTGCAGCAATGAGATCTTTGCCCTTGGCCTGTGCGCCACGGCATATTATTGCCAGCACTGTGGTGTCGGACGGATTGGAAACGTATGAAGCGTATTTGTTTAGTTCATCGGCGGATACCGACTGAGCCTCTTTGAGCACCACCACAACCCTGCTGCCAAACATCGGATACCTGCGGCATGTGGCATTAAGCATGTCGGGTGAAGTGTCCTTGGCATAGAGTGTGTATAGATCAAAATCCTGTGCATCAGTGGGAATGATTGCTTCAAATTGTTTCACAAGTTCGTCGGCGTAGTACCCCTCTTCGCCGTGTATCAGATACACCGGAGAAAGATGGTTGGACGATATGTCTTTGCACAGTTGCGCGTATGTGAGTGCTGGAGTGGAGGCCATGGCGGCAGTCTGATTATTTTTTCGTAAATTTACGCATTAATTTCAAAATCCGCAATGAAAATAGCCGATCTTCCTACACTTGCGCTTCCGGAGTATGACATACCGTTGAAGTCGGATTCTGATATGGACCGTATTTACGACCATTTGCGCCGGAAATGGGTGGCCCTCACTCCGGAGGAATGGGTGCGTCAGCGGTTCGTGCGTTGGCTTGAGGCTGAGCGTGGCTATTTCGCCGGCAGAATTGGCAATGAGATTGCCATCACACTCAACCGCACATTAAGAAGATGTGACACCGTGGTGTATGACGCTCAGCGTGCTCCGCTTATGGTGGTGGAGTATAAGGCTCCCAATGTGCCTGTCACACAGAAAGTATTTGACCAGATTGTACGCTACAATATGGTTGTGGCAGCGCCGTACATAGCCGTAAGTAACGGAATGCGGCATTTCTGTTGCGCAATCGATTTTGAATCGCGCAGCTACAGATTCCTAAGCGATATTCCCATGTATCAGGCTATCTCTCAATAGTATAGTCCACACATGCTCTGTCGGCCTTGAGCCCTTTGATTATCTCTACAGCGGCAAGATGGGCGGGGTGGGCGGAGTAGGCTGCGATATCCTCAGGAGTGTCGGCATCGGCAATAAGCGTGAGGTCCCACTGTTCGGCAGGGTTCTCATTGATACCTACCTGAATGGCTTTTAGACATTCTATTTCGGACGGAAGCGCAACGAGCGCGTCGCGAAACTTGGTGGCTATCTGTCTGCGCTCCTCAGGAGTCCCGAGAAAGCGGAATGTTACAACGTGGCGTGTCATGATATAATATGTTATTTAGCGTACATCCGTTCGCGGGCTGCAAGCACGCGCTCATCGGTGATGTAATCATCATAGTCCATCATCTTGTCGATTATGCCGTTGGGCGTCAACTCTATGATTCGGTTGCAGACGGTCTGGATAAACTCATGGTCGTGGCTCGACATCAGCACCACGCCTTTGAAAGACTGAAGGGTGTTGTTGAAAGCCTGAATCGACTCAAGGTCAAGATGGTTGGTAGGGGAATCAAGTACGAGGGTATTGGCATCACGCATCATCATGCGTGCTATCATGCAGCGCATCTTCTCGCCACCCGACAGCACGGATGCTTTTTTCAGCACATCTTCGCCGCTGAACAGCATTTTGCCCAAGAACCCTTTGAGGTAGATTTCGCTGGAATCGTTGGAGAACTGGCACAGCCAGTCCACAAGATTGAGGTCGGTGTTGAAGAACGATGAATTGTCAAGCGGCAGATAGGCGGTGGTGATGGTTTGCCCCCAATCGTATGTGCCGGCATCGGCTTTGCGGTTGCCGTTGATGATTTCAAACAAGGCGGTCATGGCACGCGGGTCGCGGCTGAGGAATGCCACCTTGTCGCCTTTCTCAATCTGGAAATTGACATCGCTGAACAGAACATCACCGTCCACACTTGCACTCAAGCCGTGAACTTCAAGAATCTTGTTGCCCACCTCGCGCTGAGGGGTGAAAATGATTCCGGGATAGCGGCGCGATGAAGGCTGGATCTCTTCCACATTGAGCTTCTCAAGCATCTTTTTGCGGCTGGTGGTTTGCTTGGATTTGGCCACATTGGCACTGAATCGCTGGATGAACTCCAGTAGTTCTTTACGTTTTTCCTCGGCTTTTTTGTTCTGCTGCTGCTGTTGACGGAGAGCGAGCTGGCTTGATTCGTACCAAAAACTGTAGTTGCCGGCAAAGAGAGTCACCTTATTATAATCAATATCGAGAGTGTGGGTGGACACAGCATCAAGGAAGTGACGGTCGTGGCTCACCACAAGCACAGTGTTCTCGCAATTGGACAGGTAGTTTTCAAGCCATGCCACAGTGTCAAGGTCAAGGTCGTTGGTGGGCTCGTCGAGAAGCAGGTTGTCGGGGTTGCCGAACAACGCTTTGGCAAGCAGGACTCTCACCTTTTCTTTACCGCTGAGGTCGCGCATGAGCATATAATGCTTATCCTCCTTTATGCCAAGGCCCGAGAGCAACATGGCGGCATCGCTTTCGGCGTTCCACCCTTCCATCTCGGCAAATTTCTCTTCCAGTTCGGAAGCTCTGATGCCGTCGGCATCGGTGAAATCCTCCTTGGCATATATGGCTTCTTTCTCTTTCATTATGTCCCAAAGCACGGTGTGGCCCTGAAGCACGGTGTCCATCACGGTGAAGTCGTCGAATTTGAAGTGGTCCTGTTCAAGCACGCTCATACGCTCGCCGGGGCCCTGGGTGATAGTGCCGTGTGTGGGGGAGAGCTGGTTGGAAAGGATGCGCATGAGAGTTGATTTACCCGCGCCGTTAGCACCGATTATACCGTAGCAGTTGCCCGGGGTGAATTTCATGTTCACATCCTGAAACAGAACGCGTTTTCCAAATTGTATGCCAAGATTGTTTACCGCTATCATAATATTATAGTTTTTTGCGGGTGCAAAGGTACAAAAAACATTCCTGATATGAAAAAAGCAAAAATAATTGTGGGTAATCAAAAAAATGTGTAAATTTGCACTCCGATTGCGAACAATAACGAAAATTAATATACGGCAATGAAAAGAACATTTCAACCTTCTAACAGAAAGAGAGTAAATAAGCACGGCTTTCGTGAGAGAATGTCCACCCCTGATGGCCGCAAGGTGCTTGCACGTCGTCGCGCCAAAGGCCGTCTGCGTCTGTCTGTAAGCTGCAGCATCGCCAGCAAGTAATCTGAATTTACTCTTTCAGGCATAAAGCCGCCGGAAGCTTGTTTCCGTGCGGCATTTTTGCGTTTCAGCTGTCTGAACAAATTAGCCGCCATGGGTGTTGAAGTAGTATATTAATTAACATTCAAGCTAATATTTTGATATGGATAAGAAAACTTCAACCACCAGCGCCGAACGCAATTACGCTACCAAGAACTATCCCGGTGTGGCTATTAATGATGCAGATGACAATAAGAATACTGAAAAACTTCAGAAAGAGCGTACTTGCACTCTTGGCAACAATCCGCGCAACCAAAAATAATTTAAATTCCTTTATTTATTCACCCATGGGTCTGTAGTTTGCAGCTCATGGGTTTGTTGTGGCCTTGGCCCATTGGGTGGAAGGCCACGATTGTGTGATGGCGGATGAGCTCGGTGCCGAGCAGCTGAGCCCGCAGAAGTGTGTTATGGGGTAGGTGCCTTGGTAGGCCACATAGTAGCGTCCGGTGTGTACGGCTGCAATCACGCTGTTGGCCAATGATTGCCTGAATTCACTGTCATTACCGGCGGTCATAATATCCACATATTCGCCTAAGTCATAGAACAGTTCTTCCCCTGCGAATCCTCCGAACGACTGAAGGTTGGAGTTCCAGCTGTCATTCCAGCTGTATTGGCTGTTAATACTCTTCATGGACTGTGCGAGCTGCTCAAGCGAGCTGCTGTCGATGGCGGCCAAGGTGCCGTATGGATACAGATAGTTGGAGTAGTATTCCTTGAATTTATTGCATACGCTGTTCCAGTCCGGGTCATCGTCCAGCAGCATCCGTCCGATTGATTTGTACGGTATGCCGGCACTCATGATTTCCGCCGCCGAGAGCACGGTGACATCTGCCACATTGCGCAGCTCGTATGCCACCTCAACGCCACCCATATAGCATGCGTCAAATACAAGATATTCCAGATGTGTGCCCGAGTGCTCAATGGCCTGCGCAAGAGTGCTCACATCGGTTTGCCATTGAAGGCTTATCCCGCCAAAGTAGCGTGTTTGAGGTGCATCGGCAGCGGTGCTGTATAGTTTAAATGTTTGGTAAGTGTTTATATACGGTTCCAAGGCTCCGGTGGGAAGCCACCCTGTGCCGTGGCAACCTATAGTCATGGCGTAGTGATTGGCTGGTGCCAACGATTTGACATCGGCAATGATACTTGCTATTCCTTCCACAGTGTTCAGCGTTATGGAACTGTAGGTTTTCAAGATGTCGTAGCTGCCGTTGGTTATTTCAATCAGCTGTGCATCGGAGCCGGATGTTGAGAAAAACACCACCACCTTTTTGTCGGCAACCGGATCCCGGGCTAATATGCGCTGCATGTCATACATATTGTTGGCAAGGTCGGAGGTCAAGGTCTGGCTCCATGGCATATACATGAGCAGGGTCATCTCCACAGGTTCGGGTTGGCGAAACTCTTCTTCGGCCACAGGCTCATTGTCATCGCTGCAGGCGCAAAAGGTGGGCATTATGAATAATGCTGAAATTATAATGGAGCTGAGATTTTTCATACTGATGCAAATGTACATAAAAAATAAAAAGAGACTACTCACATAGTCCCTTTTTATGAGTTTCCAATAGGTACAATTTCTAAGGTAAAAAAGATTGTGTTAGGTTTGCGTGACAAAAGTAGTGCAATTAAGTGAGGTGGAGCAATTAAAATATATGTTATTTAGCACTGTTTTTATACACGCTTTTCCTCTTTCCGGGCTCAAGTTGTTGGTGCGCTGAGTGTTGCGAGAATTTGGCGAAATTCCACCAAATGTTAATTAATGATAAAATTATTCAGTTTTCATTTTTTTTATGAAAAACTCCTCTCCGTTCCACACTCCGTAGGTCATCTGCTCATAGCAGTCGCCAAGTATGAGTATTCTCGCCGTAGGCGATATTTTCTGGTCAACAACCACATGCCGGTGGCCGAACACATAGTAGTTGATTTCAGGATGATTCTTTGAATAGCTCTTCACGAATTGCATCAGTTTGTCATTGTCGTCAAGTACAGTCTGAGTGTATCTTGTGCCGGTGGCGCGGCTGTGTCCCGACCACCGGTGGGCAAAGTTCACGGTCCAGCGTGGATGGATGGCGCTGAACAGCACCTGTGCCCAGCGAGCACGAAACAGCGAGTGCATCAGCCTGTAGGAGAGTCTCATCTCGCCGACGCCGTCACCATGTTCCATCAAAAAACCGGCACCGTCGATATCCGTTACATAGGCACCGTCAATCACCTTCACACCGGTTTCCGATGGGAGATAGTCGAATATCCATATATCATGATTCCCTTTGAGCCACACCACTTCCACGCCGTTGTCGGTCAATTCGGCCAATGTGCCTAAAAAGCGGGTGAACCCTCGGGGCACCACGTATCTGTATTCATACCAGTAGTCGAGCACATCGCCAAGCATATATATGGTGCGGGCCGTTGGAGCTATGCTCCTAAGCCATCGGCATATGCTGCGTTCATGCTTGTGCGGGTCCTTGATGGAGGAGGCACCGAGATGGAGGTCGCTGATGAAATATGTGAGATTGCGAGCCATTATTTTACATTCTCTAAAGAAATCCTAAATCAAGTTTTGCTTCCTCGCTCATCATATCCTTGTTCCATTCAGGCTCGAAAACAATGCGGATGTCCACACTTTTTATTCCTTCAATGCTTTCAAGTTTGATGCGGGCATCCTCAACAAGGAAATCAGCAGCAGGGCAATTGGGGGCGGTGAGGGTCATGTCGATGGCCAGATTGCCCTCATCGTCAATATCAATTTTGTAGATAAGGCCAAGGCTGTATATATCCACCGGAATCTCGGGGTCATACACGGTTCTCAGCATAGTGATCACTTTCTCTTCAAGAGACAGTTTTTCTTCCTGGGTCATATTTCGGGGTTGAATTTTAGGTTGGAAATATCATCTGCCGGCTTTGGTCGGAAATATTGTTGCGACTGTTCGCGCACTTTCTTTCTAAGCAATATCAGCGTGAGCATTGTCGGGAACGCCATAAGCGCATAAAAAAGATCACACAGCCCTACGGCGGCTTTCAGTGGCACCACGGCAAACAATATCAGCGACGCTATGAACAGATAAGTATATACTTTGGCTCCGCTTTCGCCCATGAGATAGGCTGCGCATCGCTGGCCGTAATAGCTGTAGCTGAACATCGACGAAAGGGCGAAGCATGCCACAATTGCCATCAGCATATATTCACCGTAAGGTATGCCGGAGCCGAATGCCTTGAGAGCCATCTCCAGACCTTGCGCTGTTCCGGTACTGAGTGTGTCGGCGGGAATACAGAGCAGCACGGAAAGAGCTGTGAGTGTGCATACAAACCCTGAGTCAATAGCCGGGCCGAGCATTGCCACAAGCCCTTCGCGCACAGGTTCGGTATTGGAGGATTTGCCATGCATGATGGCGGCTGTGCCTATCCCGGCATCGTTGACAAGGGCTGCACGTCGTGCTCCAATGATTGCCACTCCGGCAAGTGCTCCCCATCCGGCTTCAAGCGAAAAAGCGTTTGAGAAAATCGTGGCGAACACTCCGCCCACATGGTTGAAGTTGGTGACAATAATGTAAAGAACCATTATGAAATAGGTGGCAACCATAAAGGGTACCAGCACTGAAGCCACTCGGCTTATACGTTTTATGCCGCCAAGCACCACTGCTGCCACTAATGCTGCAATGGCTATTCCTGTCCATAGTTTTGCCGTGAATCCGGATGTGATTTCAATGAAATTGCCGGCTGTGGCCACGGTCGCTTCGGTCAATTGGTTGGCATTCATGATGCACAGGGTGCCAAACATTCCGGCCACCGCAAAAAACTTTGCCATCGGCAGCCACCGTTTTCCCAAACCATGGTGTATGATATGCATGGTGCCACCCTGGTGCTCACCATCGCTATTGGTGGAGCGGTACATGATGGAGAGTACGCCTTCATGGTATTTGGTGCACATCCCCACAAGGGCACTCACCCACATCCAGAACACAGCACCGGGACCACCCATGGCTATGGCGATGGTCACACCGGCAATGTTGCCCATCCCTATGGTGCCGGCCACAACCGATGCTAATGCCTGAATGGAGCTTATTTCGCCGGACTTCTTTTGCGCCCGGCTTCTCCTTATGGTAATCAGAGCCTCGGGCAGCCGTTGCAAAGACACTCCGCGTGAGTATAAAAAGAGCCACACACCACCGCCTATCAGTGTCACAAACAGCGGAATACCGCATACGACATCTGCAATGGCGGTGATGTGTGATCCAAGAGCATCAAGCATATTCACACAAGATGCGCTATATGGCTGTCCCTGTCGCCTTCAAGAAGGTCAACCACGGGAATTTCAATCATAGTATAGCAGCCCGGTGCCTGACGCATGGCTGCACGCGCTGCGCCAACGAGTATCTGGGCGGTCAATGCCGGATTGTTGATTGACATATTGAACTCGAAACGCTGGTTTTGAGTCGTGCCGCTCACTCCCTTGCGCACCATGTTCACTCCGTGGCCCATATCCTTGACTTCGTCAACGCTTGCCACTTCCATCACATGTGTTTCATCGCTTGCAAAGTAAGGGTCGGCCTTCACGGCTGCTGCCACATCCTCAAGTTTCGCGCCGTCCTCAAGCTCTACATACACCATGCGGCGGTGTATGCCGGTGCCCAGAGGAATGGTCATGGAGAGGGCGTTTTTCACGCCCTTTTTGGATTTGACGCACACTGTGTGACCCATACTCATTCCGGGGCCGAAGTTGGTATAGGTCAATCCTTTGGGGGCTGCCGCCTGCATGAGGGTGCGGACTATAGAATCGCTACCCGGATCCCATCCGGCTGAAATAACAGCTACGGTACCGTGTTCTTTGGCTATCTTGCCAAGGTTGTTGCGGAGTTCAGGGATAAGGGTGTGGATGTCAAAGCTATCCACAGTGTTGATGCCTTTGGCCAGAAGAATGCTTGCGTGCTTCTCGACTTCACGGGTGGGGGTGCAGAGAATAGCCACATCAACCTTGCCGAGATCATCAATGTCGGTCACCACTTTATACGGAGCAAGTTCCTCTGGGTTGTTGGCCACTGAGCGGCGAACCACACCTGCAATCTCAAAATCAGGAGCCTGGGTCAGTGCTTCAAGTACGCTCCGGCCAATATTGCCATATCCTACAATGGCAGCTTTGATACTGTTTTTCATCATAGGATTAGAGTTTTGAAACAATACTGTTGGTGTCGCGGGCAATCATCAGCTCTTCATCAGTGGGTATCACAGCCACCTTCACTTTGGAATCGGGGGTTGAGATAATTGTTTCGGTGCCTTTTGTCTTGTCGTTAACGGTTTTGTCAAGTTTCACGCCCATGAATGCCAAAGGAGCGCACACATTCTCACGCACTCCAGTCTGGTTCTCGCCGACGCCGCCGGTGAACACGATGGCATCCAATCCACCCATCTCGGCAGCGTATGCTCCTATATATTTGATGATGCGCTGCTCATACATTTCCAGAGCCAGATGGGCGCGTTCGTTGCCTGCTTTGTCGGCCGCTTCTATCTCGCGCATATCGTTGGATATTTCAGTGACACCTGCCACACCGCTCTCTTTGTTGATGATGCGCTGTATGTCGGCCGAGGTGTAGCTATGCTTGTTCATGAGGTATGTGATGACACCGGGGTCCACATCACCCACACGGGTGCCCATCATCAAACCCTCGGTGGGAGTGAGGCCCATAGAAGTGTCCACGCTCTTGCCGTTGAGCACAGCGGTGATTGAACCGCCGTTGCCGATATGACATGTCACAATTTTGGAATTGTCGGGGTTTAGGTTCAAGAACTCGCAGGCTTTCTGTGACACATAGCGGTGGCTGGTGCCGTGGAACCCATAGCGGCGCACGCCGTCCTCGGAGTAGAATTTGTAGGGGAGGGCATACATGTAGGACTTGGCGGGCATGGTTTGATGGAAAGCTGTGTCGAACACACCCACTTGAGGCACACCGGGCATAAGGGATGTGATAGCCTCGATGCCGGTGATGTTGGCGGGATTGTGGAGTGGGGCAAGGTCGTAGCAATCTTTCACCTGTTGGATTACCTCGTCGGTGATTAGTACGCTTTGGTTGAATTTCTCACCACCATGCACCACACGGTGGCCGACAGCGTCAATCTCACCAAAGTTCTTTATGCACCCTTCCTTGGGGTCGGTGAGTATGTCGAGAATAGCTTCCACGCCTTGTTTGTGGTCGATATGGCCAAGATCTTTGATCTGTTTGCTGCCGTCAGGACGCTTGAACTTCAGAAAGCCGTCGGGGAGTCCGATTTTCTCCACGCCGCCCTCGGCCATGGTGACATCAGTGTCGGTGTCGATTAGTTTGTATTTCACAGAGCTGCTGCCGCAGTTAAGCACAAGTATTTTCATATCTGTTGATTATATAGTCGTTAAAACAATGGCTGATTATTTGGAGTTTTTAAGTCCTATAGCCTGATTGCATGTCATGATTATGGTTTTGTAGATATCTTCGGGGAAGCATCCTCTCGAAAGGTCATTGACCGGTGCTGCCAATCCCTGGAGCACAGGGCCCACGGCCTGAACATTGCCCAAGCGCTGCACCAGCTTGTAGGCGATATTGCCAACCTCAAGCGACGGGAACACAAGCACGTTGGCGCGACCGCTAAGCGGGCTGTCGGGACATTTAGCCTGAGCTACACCAGGCACTATTGCGGCATCGCTTTGTAGCTCACCGTCAATAATCAGGTTGGGATTGAGTGCTTTTGCTATTTCAAGAGCTTCCACCACTTTATCTACGCGCTCATGTTTGGCGCTCCCTTTTGTGGAGAAACTGAGCATGGCCACCCTCGGTTCGATACCGGCGATGTCGCGGGCGGTTTGGGCGGCTGAGAGTGCTATCTGAGCAAGTTCGGGGGCGGTGGGGTCAGGAACAACGGCGCAGTCGGCAAACACCATGATGCCGTTGGTGCCGAAGTTGAGTCCCTCCGGGAGGAGCATTATGAATGCGCCGGACACCACATCGATGCCGGGCTGTGTCTTGATCACCTGAAATGCAGCGCGAAGCACATTTCCGGTGGTGTTCATCGCACCGGCCACCTGGCCATCGGCATCGCCGTTCTTCACCATCAGGCATCCCAGATACAGCGGGTTGGCAGTGGTGAGACGGGCTTCTTCCATCGATATTCCTTTCTTCTTTCTGAGTTCAAAGAACAAAGGCGCATACTTGTCAATAATCTTCTCGTCAGCCGGATCAACAATTGTGGCTTGGTCAATATGTGTGAGCTTTAGCTCTTTGGCCATCGCGTGGATGTCGTTGGGGTTGCCTATAAGAATGATTTTGGCAATGCCGTCGGCAATAATTCTGTCGGCGGCGGTAAGGGTACGGGGTTCGGTTCCCTCCGGAAGCACAATGCGCTGTGGCATGGCTTTGGCCTTGGCGGTCATTAGTTCAAAAAGCTTCATGATAGAATGCTGTTTTTAGGTTCTATTTCTACTGCAAATTTACTCCTTATCATTGAAATATGCCAATTGCGTACCGAAAAAATGAACTATAAAATCAAATCGGATGTTATGAAATCAGAAACTAATTTAATCATCTACATTATGAACGATAGCAAACGCCATGTGCGTCCCAACCTTTGGCTCATCATTGGAGTCGTGATTCTTATTGTGCTTCTTCTGTTGTGGCTCACTTTTGCCGACCTCACCGGTGACACTGATGTGGCTGCCACCATTCTCCCCATGGTGTCTAATCTAAAACTATTCTGATATGAACGAAGTATCTTTGACATTCACCATCTGGCTCTCCTGGGGGCTTGTGGGTGTGGTGTTGGGCTACATGGCGGGGCGCCTCACCAAGCCGTCGGGCTCATTGTGGGCCAATCTGTTGATTGGCATCCTTGCCGCCATTGGCGGTGGATGGGGTTTTGTGACCCTTTTCGGATGCACTGACAAGATGATTTATGCCTCGCTTCTTGTGGCATTGGCCATGAGCGGGCTGTTCCTATGGATTCTCAATCTGCTGTTGCGCAATCGTCAGCCCGATGATGACGAAGACTTGCCCGCTTGAAATAGCAAGCAGTCATGATGTGCTCTTAGGCTGCGGCTTATGACACATACTTAAAAAAACGAAGTGGGCCGGAATTTAATTCCGGCCCACTCGATGTGTTTTGTGAAAACTGTAGCTTCAAGTGAATTACTTGTTGACTACGCGGCGCTCTTTGATACGAGCTTTCTTGCCGGTGAGATTGCGCAGATAGTAAAGTTTTGCGCGACGAACCTTACCGTACTTGTTGACTGTGATAGAGTCGATGAACGGAGATTCGATGGGGAAGATACGCTCAACACCGATGTTGTCGCTGATTTTACGAACGGTGAAACGCTTTTTGTTCCCTTCGCCCGAGATACGGATCACTACGCCACGGTACTGCTGGATACGCTCTTTGTTACCCTCTTTGATGCGATAAGCCACTGTGATGGTGTCGCCGGGGCCAAACTCGGGATGTGTTTTGCCGGTAGCAAATGCTTCTTCGGCAACTTTAATTAAATCCATTTTCTTTTTAATTAAAATGTAAAACAATACTCGCAATGTAAATGGGCTGCGTGTCCCACCAGAGATTACGAATTTTCCGGCTGCAAAGGTATATATAATTCTTTACATTGCAAAATATTATTTGCCGGCTTTTGCGGAATATTTTCAAAAAGAGGCGTTAATTTTGCCTTTTTATGCTCTTGAGGGCGTTCAGTAGATTGGTCACCTGGGTGCGCATCTCCTTGAGGCGTTCAACAGTGGCATGGCGCCGTTCCACCCCCTTAGGATTGCTGCGGATCTGCTCCTGAGCCGCATCAAGCTTCAGTCCGCGCTCCTTGACAAGGTAATGGATCATTGATATTTTTTCAATGTCGGAATTGGTGTAGAATCGTGTGCCATGCTCATTGCGGCGAGGCTTGATGACAGTGAACCGTGATTCCCAAAACCGCAGTGTGCTCTGGGGGATGTTCAGGATTTCAGCCACCTCGCTGATTTTGTAGTATTTTTTATCAAGCGTGTCCATGATTGTTTGCAAAAGTACAAAAATTGCTCTAATTTTGCACATTATTTATTTTACGCGTATGCGTAATCAGTTGCAAAAATAATAAATCAATTCATAATACAGCAACAAAATGTTGACAGCTAAAGAAATTCGCGAGTCGTTCAAGAACTATTTCGCCGACAAAGGACATAAAATTGTTCCCTCGGCACCTATGGTCATCAAGGACGACCCCACTCTTATGTTCACTAATGCCGGTATGAACCAGTTCAAGGATATCATCCTCGGCAATAAGGCCGCCAAATACACCCGTGTGGCCGATTCTCAGAAATGTCTGCGCGTATCCGGCAAGCACAACGACCTTGAGGAAGTTGGCATGGACACATACCACCACACCATGTTCGAGATGCTCGGCAACTGGTCGTTTGGCGATTATTTCAAATCTGAGGCTATCGACTGGGCCTGGGAATATCTGGTGGATGTACTAAAGCTTGACCCTGAGCGTTTGTACGCCACAGTGTTTGAAGGGTCGCCCGAGGAGGGTCTGTCACGCGACGATGAGGCTGCAGGATATTGGGAGCGTCATCTGCCTAAAGACCATATCATCAACGGCAACAAGCACGATAATTTCTGGGAGATGGGAGATACCGGCCCTTGCGGTCCCTGCTCGGAGATTCATATTGACCTCCGTCCGGAAAGTGAACGCGCGGCTATTCCCGGTCGTGAACTTGTGAACCATGATCACCCTCAGGTTATTGAAATCTGGAATCTCGTGTTCATGCAGTACAACCGTAAGGCCGATGGTTCTCTTGAGCCGCTGCCCGCCAAGGTGATTGACACCGGCATGGGTTTCGAGCGTCTGTGCATGGCTCTCCAGGGCAAAACATCCAACTACGACACCGATGTTTTCACTCCGCTCATCAACAAGATTTCCATCCTTTCGGGCAAAGAGTATGGCAAAGATGCCAAAGTTGACATTGCCATGCGCGTCATTGCCGACCATGTCCGCACCATCTCTTTCTCCATAGCCGATTCACAGCTCCCGGGCAATGCCAAGGCCGGTTATGTAATCCGCCGTATTTTGCGCCGCGCTGTCCGCTATGCCTACACATTCCTTGGCCAGAAGAGTGCGTTTATGTATAAGCTTGTTGACACTCTCATTGACTCTATGGGTGAGGCCTATCCCGAACTTCCCGCTCAGCGCGACCTCATCATGAAGGTGATCAAAGAGGAGGAGGATGCTTTCCTCCGCACTCTTGAAAACGGAATCCGTATGCTCGACACTGCTATCGCTGCCGCCAAGGCCAATGGGCTTACTGAGATTTCCGGCAAGGAGGCATTCGTGCTCTATGACACCTATGGTTTCCCTCTCGACCTCACCGAGCTTATTCTCAAGGAGAACGGCATGACTCTTGACCAGGCCGGTTTTGATGTGGAGATGCAGGCTCAGAAGCAGCGTGCACGCAATGCTGCCGCAGTGGAAACTGACGATTGGGTGGTGCTTCGTGAAGGTGAAACCGAGTTTGTGGGTTATGACCTCACATCCTGTTCCGCCAACATTTTGCGCTATCGCAAGGTGAAGCAAAAGAAAGGAGAGTACTATCAGATAGTGCTTGACAAAACGCCTTTCTATGCCGAGATGGGTGGTCAGGTCGGCGACCGTGGTACATTGACCGATGCCGAAGGAAATGTACTTGAGATATACGACACCAAGCGCGAGAACGGCATGGCCGTGCATCTTGCCGCCAACCTCCCCGTGACTCCCGAGGCTGAGTTCGTGGCCGCTATTGATGAAAAGGCTCGTCGGGCCACTTCCTGCAACCACACTGCCACCCACTTGCTGCACAAGGCTCTCCGCGATGTGCTCGGCACCCATGTGGAGCAGAAAGGTTCGTTTGTGTCACCGGAGGTTCTGCGCTTCGACTTCTCCCACTTCCAGAAAGTGACCCCGGAGGAGCTTCGCAAAGTGGAGCATCTGGCCAACGCAATGGTGCGCGAGGCTATAGCTCTTGACGAGCACCGGTGCGTGCCTATCGCCGAGGCTAAAGATATGGGAGCCATGGCTCTGTTCGGTGAAAAATACGGTGAAGAGGTTCGTGTGATCCGATATGGAGAGTCTGTTGAGCTTTGCGGTGGCACACATGTGGCCAACACCGGCAATATCGGTATGATACGCATCGTGTCGGAGAGCAGCACCGCCGCCGGCATCCGAAGAATTGAGGCTATAACCGGCGAAGCTGTGGAAAACGCCCTCGACAGCATGAGCGACACCATCCGCGAGATTGGCGCAATGTTCAACAACGCTCCCGATCTCATGGCCGCGCTGCGTCGCTCGGTGAGCGAGAATGCCGACCTTCGCAAGCAAGTGGATGAGTTCATGCAGGAGCGTATTGCCAATATTGCTGCCAAGCTCCTCGAAAAAGCGGAGAATATCAATGGCCACAAGGTGGTTGGTCTCATAGGTCCGAGAATTCCTGATGTGGTGAAGGGCGTGGCGTTTGCCGTGCGCGCAGCATCGCCTGAAAACACAGTGTTTATCGCTGCCACACACGATGTGGCCAACAAACCGCTTCTTACAGCCATGGTCACCGAAGATCTCACCAAAGAGGGGCTGAATGCTTCTACTATTGTGCGCGAGGCAGCCAAGTCCATCAAGGGCGGTGGCGGCGGTCAGCCGGGCTTTGCTCAGGCCGGCGGCAAGAACGCTGATGGTCTCAGCGAAGCATATCAGGCCATGCTCGCAATGCTCAAAGCTTGATATTCAATCATATTATTTCAACGGAGCTACGCGGTCATCTGTGTGGCTCCGTTGAATTTTTAGTATATTGGTGAGCAAAGGGAGCTGATTTTGTGTTATCTTTGTATTGAATAAATTTTATAAGAGCTGATGGCTAATAAAAACAATCCTTCTTCGCCTTCCCGATCTCGCTTTGCTGCGCATGTTGCCAAAGTAATGGCATGGTGGAGATATGTGAGTGTGGGAGTGTGGCGTGACCAAAGGAGAACATGGAAAGTCAACACTGTCAAGACCATCAATCTGAGTGTCCGCTCATTTCTTAGCTCCGATTTGCAGAGTCAGGCGTGTGCTTTGACCTACAGCACTTTGCTTGCGATAGTCCCAGCATTAGCTCTTCTGTTTGCCATAGGCCGTGGTTTCGGATTCCAGGATTTGCTCAAACAGCAACTATACTCTTATTTTCCATCGCAGCGCAGTGCGCTTGATGCGGCCTTCAATTTTGTCGATTCATATCTCGCACAAGCATCCGAAGGGATATTCGTAGGCGTCGGTATCGTGTTTCTGCTATGGACCATGATTTCGCTGCTGAGCAATGTGGAAACATCGTTCAACTCTATCTGGAGGGTGCGGCAGGGGAGAACATTCATGCGTAAAATCACTGATTATCTCGCCATATTGCTTGTGCTCCCTGTATTGATGATATGCGGCAGTGGTTTATCGATACTGATGTCCACGGCATTGCGCAATCTTTTGCCATATGAATGGAGCAGCTCAGCTGTGACATTGATACTTGACTGCGCGAGCTATGTGATTACTTGGGTGTTTTTTGCCGCGGCCTATATGCTCATCCCCAACGCTAAAGTTAAGCCGCTCAGCGCCATGATATCGGGTGTGGTGGTGGGCACTGCATTCCAGGTGCTTCAATGGCTGTTTCTCACCGGGCAGCTGTATGTGTCGAAATACAATGCCATCTATGGTAGCTTCTCATTCCTTCCGTTGATGCTTATATGGCTGCAACTGGTGTGGCTGATAACGCTTATAGGCGGGGTGCTGTGCTATGCTTCCCAAAATATAGGACAGTTTAATTTCAGCGATGATGTGGACAATATATCGCTTGACTACCGCCGCAGTGTGATACTTGTCATTATGGCAATTATATGCAAGCGGTTTGTACAGCAGAAGCGGCCACTCAATAGTTCGGAAATTGCTCAGACATACAATCTTCCAGCCAAGCTTGTCACACGCCTGGTGCTTGATCTTCATCGCGTGAGGCTTATCAGTTTTATAGCGGCACCGGGAGAACTGCTGGAACACCCGCTCCAGCCGGCTGTGGATGTGTCGGACCTGACCGTGGGCGAGGTGATTCGTAGGCTTCAGACTGATGGCGCCAGCAATTTCATCCCTGATTTCAGCTCCCACTACGCTCAGATAATTGCCGAATCCAATGCTGTGACAGATGCCATGATCAAGGTGGGCGATGAAACAGCCATCATATCTCTCGGCATTAAAGATACTGATATTTAACGATCTCTAATTATAATATTTCATTACAATGAAAGAAGTTATTGCAACAACTGCCGCACCTGCGGCAATCGGCCCCTACAGCCAGGCCATCAAGATTGGCAACCTTTTGTTTATCTCCGGTCAGATTCCTGTGGATCCTGCCACCGGTTCAATTCCCGAGGGCATAAAGGCTCAGACAATGCAGTCCATCTCCAATATAAAGGCGATACTGTCGCAGGCAGGACTGTCGATTGACAATGTGGTGAAAACAACTGTGTTTCTTGCCGACATGAGCCTTTTCGGCGATATGAACGAGGTGTATGGCAAAGAATTCACCGATCCCTATCCCGCACGTTCGGCTGTTGCTGTGAAGGAGCTTCCCAAGCAGGTGCTTGTGGAGATAGAGACCATCGCCACCTTCTAAGAAACATAATTCTCATCGACAATATGGCTGCATCGTTATCCAACGGTGCAGCTATTGTTTCAACAGGTCGGCGACAACGAATGAACTGCCTCCGACAAACACACTGTCGCTACACTCACATTCTCTCATAGCCATTTCGTATGCTTCTTTCACATCAGGGCATATATCTCCGTCCAATCCATGCTGCGCTGCAATTGCCTTCAACCGCTCTGCGGGCATTGCACGGTTCACGGATGCCTGTGTGAATATAAGCCGTTTGTTGGAGATGCCCTCAATCAGGTGAAGAATTCCGCTCACATCCTTGTCACCTGCAAATCCGATAACGATATGCTTTGTGCCGGGCATACGATTGATTTGCGGTGCGAGCCATTTCCACCCTCCGATATTGTGGCCTGTGTCGCATATCCTCAGCGGATTGTGGCCGAGCACCTGCCATCGGCCTTGAAGTCCTGTAAGAGTGGTGACATTGGCCAACCCTTGTCGTACTGCTTCTTTATTGATGGTGAACCCAATAGCGGCAAGCTGCTTAAGCGCGGTGATCTCGGTGGCGAGATTCTTCTTTTGACAATCGCCTGCCAGCTCGTATTCAAGCACTCCCCATTCGGGAGTGTTGATATGAAAACGGTTCTGCTCATTGCGTCCGATTCTTTTTTCTATCCCGGTGTCTTCCGCGAACTGTATGGGGCACCCCACCTCGTTGGCTTTGTTTTCAAACAGTTCCCGCACTCCGGGGTTCATAGCCTCGCCAATCACCACCGGCACCGCCGGCTTCATGATCCCGGCTTTTTCAGCGGCTATAGCTTCCTCAGTGTTGCCAAGCAGATTGGTATGCTCTAGCGATATGTTCGTGATGACGCACATACTTGGGGTAATGATATTTGTGCTGTCAAGCCTTCCGCCCAATCCCACCTCTATCACAGCCACATCCACCTCGGATTTGGCGAAATATTCAAAGGCCATGGTCATGGTGAGCTCAAAAAACGATGGTGAGCAGTCGGCGTGCATCGCCTGGAAGCGGCTGACAAAATCCACCACATATTCCGGCTCTATCATCTGCCCGTTGACTCTTATACGCTCCCTGAAGTCGGCAAGATGGGGCGATGTATAGAGTCCCACTTTGTAGCCTGCGCTCTGGAGCACAGCTGCAATGCTGTGGGATGTGGAACCTTTGCCATTGGTCCCTCCCACATGGATGGATTTGAATTTGTGGTGCGGGTTGCCGAACAATCCTGCGAGTTGCCGGGCGGTGTCCAACCCCGGTTTATAGGCCCCGGCTCCGATGTTTTGAAACACAGGAGTCTGTGTGAACAAATATTCTGTAGCTTCGCTGTAAGTCATTTCAATACAATATATATCCTGCGATACCGGCTATGATTATCACTAATATGGGGTGTATTTTGGCGAAATACACCATGATGAACGCGCACACGCAGATAGCCACACTCTTTATCACATCCATCTGTACATCCCCGAAATTGGCCGAGTTCATAAGCAGCAACGCTGCCGATGCGATAAGTCCTACAACCACGGGTCTGAGCCCGGAGAACACACCTTTGACCAGTGCGCTCTCTTTATGCCGGGTGATAAAATGGCTCGTGTAGAGGGTCAAAAGGTAGGAGGGCATCACGACTACGAGAGTGCACAATATCGAACCAAGGATGCCGAATATAGGGGAAGTCAGGGCCGGAGACGACATCCCGGGTGCAACATATCCTATGTATGTGGCGGAGTTGATACCTATAGGCCCGGGGGTCATTTGAGATATGGCGACAATGTCGGTGAACATCTGTTCCGACAGCCAGCCCGGTCCTACTATTTCGCGTTCAATCAGCGCAAGCATGGCATATCCGCCACCAAAACCAAACAATCCGATTTTGAGATATGCCCAGATAAGTTTAAGATATATCATTTCGTATTGTTTTTTATCTGTTTCAATGTGTGGGTGAACCATATATACCCACCGATGCCCCCGAGCACTATATACAGGATGGGGCTTGATACCACAGGCCATTTCGACCATATCAGGAGCGCTACCGCTATCGGTATTATCGCTGTTTTCCAGTTGAGCCTGGCAGCTTTGGCCGCTGAAATCACCGGAGCTATAATCAGTGCCACCACTGCCGGGCGTATCCCTTTGAACACCGGAGAGAGAATGGAATTATTTTTGATCATGTCGGGGGTCAGGAAGATGGCTATCGCCAATATTATCATGAAAGAAGGGAGTATAGTGCCCAGCGCGGCGCACACCGATCCTTTCACACCTCTTAGCTTGTCGCCTACGGCCACTGAAATATTCACTGCCAGGACTCCCGGAAGCGACTGCGCCACTGCCAGCAAATCAAGAAATTCTTCTTTCCCGAGCCAATGATGTTTGTCCACTATCTCGCGTTCTATAATCGAAATCATGGCCCAGCCACCCCCGAATGTGAACGCTCCGATTTTGAAAAATGTGACAAACAGCTGCAAAAACATTGATTTATTAGCCATACATCATGTAATCAAAAAACGGTGCAAAAGTACTCATATTTCCCCGCTCAAGCAATTAATTGTTGTATCTTTGCATCCAATTCAGCCGGTAATGAACATTTTGCCCGTTGGAGTATTTATATTACATAGGCTGATTTATAATTTATTTGATACAACCATATTCAAGATGTTACTCATGAAAAAGTGCTTTATTATTCCGGCAGTGGCTCTCTTAAGCCTTTCTGCCTGCAACAGTCGCCAGGTTGCTGTCACCACTACCGGGCAGGTCAAGACCGAAACCACAAGCCAAACAGAAGGGGCTATTGAGCATGTGCTTTATGGGCAGTGGATTGCTTCCAATGTGGGCGGTGCCGCTGTCACCGGTGACAACCGTCCCTATATGGTGTTTGACAAATCATCGTCAAACCCTTTCATTGTCAACTGCTACGCTTTCGACGGATGCAATGTGCTGAATGGCTCTTTTGCAGTGACCCCCGGCGGACAGATGAGCCGCACTTCCGATTTTTTGTCAACTATGAAAATGTGTCCCGATGCCGAGTATGAAATAGGCTTTACCATGGCTGTCAACACTGTTCACAGCTACGCTATCGAGCAGGTGGGTCGCGATTACCTCCTTTATATAAAGAATGAGCAGGGTGCCACTACCATGACTCTCCGCAAGAGTGACCTCGGATTTGCTAACGGTGCATGGAAGGTGGTGACTCTAAACGGTGCGCAGGTGCCGTCCGATTCTGAGATGCAGATGGTAATCGATATTCCCGAGCTCAAGTTGCACGGCAATGCCGGGTGCAACACCATGAATGGCTCCATCAGCATTAATCCCGACAAGCAGAATTCTCTTGAATTCAAGGATGTGGCCACCACCCGCATGACCTGTCCCAATATCAATCTCGAGCAGCAATTTCTTTCAGCGCTCTCTCAGGTGACTTCGGTCGAGCTTGCCAAGGACGGTAACCTATTGCTCCAAGACGCTTCCGGACATACTCTTGTCCAGCTCAAAAAGCTCACACTTAAATAATTGATTTTATTCCACACAATAACGGCGGGCACAATTATTGTACTCGCCGTTTCTGTTTATGTCAGGGTGCTTAAAGCACCTTGGTGTATAGTTCTACGATATCCTCAAGGGTCACCTCGCGGGGATTGCCCGGTGTGCAGACATCTTCAATGGCCTGTTGTGACAACGCCGGTATATCGGCGGCGGTTATGCCAAGCTCACTTAGATGTTGGGGAATGCCAACTTCTACGGCAAGTGCTTTCACCGCATCGCAAGCTGCTTGCGATGCCTCTTCCTTGCTCATTCCTGTGGTGTCAACCCCCATAGCTTTGGCTATCTCGGGATACTTGTCCATGCAAGCCGTCATGTTGAATTCCATGACGGTGGGGAGAAGCAATGCGTTTGCCACCCCGTGGGGCACATCAAACAGCGAACCCAGCGGATGAGCCATGCCGTGAACCAATCCCAAGCCTACATTTGAGAACGCCATCCCCGCTATATATTGGGCCACGGCCATTCCGTTTCTTGCTTCCTCGTTGGTCGGTTCCTCAACAGCCGTGGGCAGATACTTGTGTATCATACGTATCGCCTCGATTTCAAACATATCCGACATTTGCCATGCGCCTTTGGTGATATACCCTTCAATAGCGTGGGTCAGAGCGTCCATGCCGGTGGCCGCTGTCAGATTCTTGGGTAGCGAATACATCAATTCTGCATCAATTATCGCCACGGCCGGTATGTCGTTGGGGTCCACACACACCATCTTCTTCTGCTTGTCTTCGTCTATAATCACGTAGTTGATGGTGGTTTCGGCTGCGGTTCCGGCAGTGGTGGGGAGTGCTACTATCGGCACACTCTTCTGCTTGGTTGGGGCGCACCCCTCAAGCGAAATTATGTCGGAAAATTCCGGATTGCGGGCCACAATTCCAATCCCTTTGGCAGTGTCAATGGCCGACCCTCCTCCAATAGCCACTATCACATTGGCCTTGGAAGCCTCAAATGCCTTCAACCCGTCTTTCACATTGGTTACTGTTGGGTTGGGCTTCACATCGCTGAACACATCGTACTCTATGCCCGCTTTGTCCATCACTTCCGTCACCATGTGGGCAACGCCGAACTTTAGCAATCCTTTGTCTGTGACCACAAACACTTTCGTTGCGCCCAAGCGTTTCAAAACTTCAGGAAGCTCCTTGCGTGCTCCGGGGCCGAAATACGAAACTTCATTAAGAATAAATCGATAACTCATATTGGTATAGATAAAAAATTAGATAGTTAGAAACAGCAGGGGCGGTCTATCTACTGATGGCCGCCCCTGAAGTGTAGGTTGCACTTTATCAATCGGTGATAGGATGATATTGTACAAATGCCTCTATAGCCTCGTAGGAAGCGAGACCGAGCTTTTCATACAGGCTTGCAGTGGCGCGGTTGCGCTCCTCGGCACGCTGCCAGAACAGGCGGTCGTCATCACCAAGGAACGGAGCGTTTTCCATCTGGCTCTGGTGCTTGAGGATAGAGTTGCGCTTGAAGCGGAGTTCCTCAGGGGAGATGGGCACAGCCATTTCAATGTGGTCAATTTCCCATTCTGCCCATGCACCGCGATACATCCAGATACGGCAATCGTTCATCCACTCTTCGTTGCGCAGTTCGTACAGTGCGGCGAGCACAGCATCGGTGCACACTCTATGGGTGCCGTGGGGATCGGCGAGGTCGCCGGCCACGAATATTTCGTGGGGTTTCACATCCTCAAGAAGTTTCTTGACAATGTTGATGTCGGCTTCCGAGAGGTCGCCTTTCTTGATTGTGCCTGTTTCGTAGAAGGGGAGACGGAGAAAATGGATGTTGTCGTGCTTCACTCCGATGTAGTGGCAGGCGATAGTGGCTTCAGCCTGGCGGATCATGGTCTTGATCTCGCGGATGTCAGCTGTATCCATCTCACCGGCTTTTTTCTGCATCACGAAGCTGCCAACCTCCTTTGAAAGAGTTTCATACCCCTCGGTGTTGAATTTGAACATCGGAGCAATCTTGTCCATCATCAGGAAGTAGCGCATCATATCTTCATCGCCTACGGCAATATTGCCCGAAGTTTCGTATGCCACATGCACATCGTGCTTCTGGTCAACGAGGCGTTTGAGTGTGCCGCCCATCGAGATTACATCGTCATCGGGGTGGGGAGAGAACACAATCACGCGCTTGGGATACGGATTGGCACGCTCGGGACGGTAGGTGTCGTCGGCGTTTGGTTTGCCGCCGGGCCAGCCGGTGATGGTGTGCTGCAGGTCGTTGAATATTTTGATGTTCACATTGTAAGCGGAACCATAGAGGGCAAGGAGTTCGCCGAGACCCCAGTCATTGTAGTCTTTGTCGGTGAGTTTGAGGATAGGCTTGCCGGTCATGTCGCAGAGCCAAACGATGGCGCGGCGGATGAGCTTGTCGTTCCATTCGCACGAAGTCACCTTCCAAGGCTGCGAAATTCTTGTCAGGCTCTCTGCTGCGGGGAGGTCAACCACCACTTTGGCGTGGGGATGATTCTGCAGGAACGAGGAGGGAACCATAGGTGATGCAGGTTCTTCCACTGTCTTTTTAATGATGGCTGCACGGTTTTCGCCCCATGCCATGGTGACGATGCGTTTGGCCGACAGGAGGTTGGCGATGCCGAGTGTGATGGCTGTTGTGGGAGCGTTTTCGCAGTTGAATTCGGATGCGATGCTGTGGCGTGCCTCACTGCTGAGTAGCACAAGACGGCAGAACGAAGAAGCAGCAGAGCCCGGTTCGTTGAAAGCGAGAGAGCCGGTAGCACCGATTTCGCAGATGGTGAGGTCTATGCCGCCCTCATCCTCAATTGATTTTTCGTATGCCTTGCATGTCTCGTACATGTTTTCTTTAGTGACAGCATTGTCAATGGTGCGGATGTTCTCCGGCTTGATGTTCACATGGTCAAGGAGCACATCTTTCAAGCGTTTGAGTGTGCTCGGGCCTTCCGGAATGAGTGGGAAAAACTCGCTGATGTTGTAAACAATCACGTTTGAAAAATCCACCAACCCTTTTTTGTAAAGGTTGATAAGAGCTGCGTATGCGCTGTGGGTGCTCAGTCCGCTACCGAGAGCGAGCACGCATTTGCCTTTCTGCTCAACGCTGCGTTTGATGTTTTTTGCTATCTGTGCGGCAACATATTCGCTGCCATCGGGCACGGTTTCAAAAATACGGGTGTAAACCTTTTCATCGCGGGTCAGTGCGGCCAGCTCTATCTCACCCTGAGGGTCATAGTAGCGGCGCGGAATGCGATCCAGCTTGATTTGTGAACTTAAATTGGTTTTCATATAGGTACGGTATGATATTGGTTACGGTTACTTGCACACAAAGTTACACAGAATTTAATTAATTGCAACATCTATTTTATCAAAAATTCATCGGATTTCCAATACTGATTTTTGAGCGTCTTAAAATTTTGCATATAAGCGGGTTTATTATTATTTTTGTGGTCACCAATACCTATAACCAAATTTTGCACAGCAATGAGACTCATCATCGAACCTGACTACGACACCGTTAGCCGGTGGGCTGCATGCTATGTGGCAGCGCGTATCAATGAAGCTAAACCAACTCCCGAGCATCCTTTCGTGCTGGGTTGCCCCACCGGCAGCTCCCCCCTTGGAATGTATCGCCATCTCATCAAGCTCAACAAGGAGGGCAAAGTGTCGTTCAAAAACGTTGTTACTTTCAACATGGACGAATATTGCGGTATCCCCCGCGACCACGAGCAGAGCTACTACACTTTCATGTGGACCAATTTCTTCAACCAGATTGACATCCTCCCTGAAAATGTGAATATCCTCAACGGCAACGCTGAGAATCCTCTTGAGGAGTGCGCCCGATACGAGGAGAAAATCAAGAGCTACGGTGGCATCGACCTGTTCCTCGGAGGTGTTGGCCCCGACGGTCATATCGCATTCAATGAACCCGGCTCGTCGCTCACTTCCAAAACCCGCATGAAAACTCTCACCCGCGACACTATCATCGCCAACTCGCGCTTCTTTGACAATAATGTTGACCTCGTGCCGAAAACCGCTCTCACTGTTGGCGTGGGCACCATCATGGCTGCCAAAAGTGTGCTCCTGATTGTCAATGGCCATAACAAGGCCCGTGCGCTTCGTCACGGTGTGGAAGGTGGCATCAGCCAGATGTGGACCATCTCCGCTCTCCAGATGCACCCCAAAGCCCTCATTGTGGCTGACGACGCTGCTTGTGAGGAGCTGAAAGTTGGCACCTACCGCTATTTCAAAGATATTGAAAGCGCTAACCTCAACCCTGACACACAACTTTAATTTACCAATATTTAATTCATTGACAAGCGGGGCCGTGTTCACAATCGAACACGGCCCCGTAAATTTTTGTCAATAATGTGTCACACTTTGCCCAGCTCTATTGATTCACCGGGTTCGTGCAGGCAATGGCAGCTGGTGGTTGCGGGTGCGTAGTCGGCGAAATCGCATGCTTTTCTGTAGTCACCGTTGAAATGCATCGGGAAGAAATCTTTCACGGCTATCTTCTGCAGGAAGATTCTCGCTCCGCGGGCCATATCTGAGCCAAGACGGGTGTCAACAGGGAAAAACGCAATGTCCAGAGCAGGCACTTCGGAAGCTATGCGGTTGACAATCACATTGTACTCCTCATCGGCTTTCTCCACCTCCTTGAAGGAGGCTTCGTCCTGCCAGTGCCAGTCGTTGAGGTCGCCGGCGTGGAATATGGTCTCTTTGGTGCCGGTGGTCACATAGAAGCTCACCCCTTTGTCGGTGCTGGGATAGGCTTTCACGCTCACACCGCCTGGAAGACCTTCAACATAGTCGCCCGCGCTCATCCCTTGCACGGCAAGAGTGGAGGGTATATCCTTGGCCGGGATGTCGTTGCTCAGCACATACACACGCTTATGGTTCTGAGCTATCTCATACACTGATTTATTGTAATGGTCGGGATGATTGTGTGTGGCCAGAAAAATAACCGGTTTGTCAGGATTCTGATCCAATATGCGGTGCAGTGCGTGAGAGGGGTCGCGCACATAGTCAAACACCAGAATCACCTCGTCGGTGGTTACTGCGAAGGAGCTGTGCTCCAAATACGTTACTCTGTTCATAATATGATATGTTATAAATCTATGCTAAGGCCATCAGTGGCAATGGTCACCCCTTCGGGAAGCATGCGGCTTACTTCGGCGTGAAGCCCCATGTCGTGGCTCAGGTGGGTGAGATATGCTCTCTTGGGCTTTACTTCATTTATAACACTCATACAGTCGTGTAGGTTCATATGGGTGGGGTGCTCTTTGATTCTCAGCGCGTTTATCACCAAGGTGTCAAGTCCCCTGAGTTTTTCCATTGTATGCTGCGGGATACTCTTTGCATCTGTGATATAGGCAAATTTTCCAATGCGGAATCCTAATATCGGCAATTCACCGTGCATCACTTCAAGCGGCTCCACATCTATTCCGGCGGCCTTGAAGTTGCCGTTCCCCACCGCATGCAGATTAAAGGTGGGCACTCTGTCGGGATGCGCGGGATGAATGCTGTAGGGCATGCGGGTGGCGAGGTCGTGAGCCACATCCTTGCGGCAATACACATCCATGCCGTGGTGGGTGTAGCAGTACGGCCGGAGATCGTCCATGCCTCCCACGTAGTCGTAGTGGCTGTGTGTCACCAGCACGGCATCTATGTCGGGAGCACCCAAGTCAATAATCTGCTTGCGGAAATCCGGCCCGCAATCTATCAGCAGGCTTTTGCCGCCGATATGAAGCAAAGCCGAGCAACGCAACCGCTTGTCGCGCTGGTCAACCGAGCGGCATACATCGCAGTTGCACCCAATCTGTGGCACTCCTGTGGATGTGCCGGTGCCAAGAAATATCAATCGGTCTTGTGTCATTGTCTGAACGATCTCAACAGTCCGTCTTCAAATATAAGGTATTTGCCGTTTTCGTAGCTCCACACTTCACGCAACACACTATAGCCGGCACGGCGGTCGATGTTGTCGGGAGCACCGAGCGACAATCTGCATTCGTCGCGGGTCATATCCTCTTTTACTGTGCCGTTGACTATGTGGCGCCACACCTCATCGTTGATGTTTGGGTAGCGTGTCCTGGGATTGGACAGCGAGAAAAGGGAAGCGAAATTCCTCGGTGCTTTAAGGTCTCGACCCACCGACATGAACAGGTGAAATCTGACTCCATCCTCATCTTTAAGCACCAGAAGCACCGGATAGAATGATGATCCGGGTAGCACATCAACCACAGTGGCTTTCACATATTTCTTGCCGGTCTTAGCTTCGTTCTGCTCATCGTAGCGGTCCCGTGACAACAAATAGTATGTGGCACCGGCCATCTTCTTCTTCACGGCTTCCACCACGCTCAGCTCTATTGTAAGCGGAATCTCCACTTCGCTGCGCTTCGCCACTTCTGCCATCGGCGCATCCATCCTGTAGGCCACAGTGACACCATCAGGAGTCATGAATCGCAGCTGTGCCACAGATTCGCCGGTTATGGATGTAACATCCTCGCTTCCTATATATGTGAGCGTTTCTCCTTTGAGATTTTTCTCTTTCCCGGCTTCCGGGCCAAGGAGCATGGCCAACTTATTGTCGGTTACCAGCAGCTGTTTGCCCGGAGTCCACTCTCCAAGCTTTTCGTGCCGCACATCGTCAAGATAGTGCTGCTCCGGCGTGGTGGTTACATTCTGCTTCTTCAGGTCGGAAGAGTCGATTTTGGGTGTGCTCTCCACCCCTGTGAAGCATGCGCTCAGCGCGCCGGCCATCAGTAGATATGATGACCAACGCGCTGATTTCGCCAATAGTTTCAATGCTCTGATTGTCACTTTTCTGTTTTAGGGGTCAGCCCCATGTTGTAGAATATGAACGAATACAGATCGGTGTATTCATCTATTACTTTGCTCATAGGTTTGCCTGCTCCATGACCGGCGTTGCTGTCAATCCTGATGAGTTTGGGAGCGTCACCGGTGTTGGATGCCTGAAGCTGGGCGGCGTACTTGAAGGAGTGTGCCGGCACAACGCGGTCATCATGGTCGGCGGTAGTCACCAAGATTGCGGGGTAGGGAGTACCGTCGTTCTTGATGTTGTGGAGCGGTGAGTAGCCGAGCAGGTAGTCGGCCATATCCTTGCTGTCGGCACTTGTGCCGTAGTCCGAGGCCCAGTTCCATCCTATGGTGAAGTTGTGATAGCGCATCATATCCATCACACCGACACGGGGAATAGCCACCTTGAACAGGTCGGGACGCATATTCACTGTGGCACCAACCAGCAATCCGCCGTTGCTTCCACCCTCGATTGACATATATTCAGGTGAGCTCCATCCTTCATTAATCATATATTCGGCGGCGGCAATGAAGTCGTTGAACACGTTCAGCTTGTTCATCTTGGTGCCGGCGGAGTGCCAAGCCTCGCCATACTCCGAGCCGCCGCGAAGCGATGCCTGTGCGTAGATGCCGCCGTTTTCAAGCCACAACATTCTGTTGGGGGTAAACCCGGGTGTGAGCGATACGTTGAAGCCGCCGTAGCCGTAAAGATACACCGGATTCTTCCCGTTCTTTTCCAGTCCTTTCTTGTAGGTAAGGAACATCGGAACTTTTGTGCCATCCTTGGAGGTGTAGAACACCTGCTCGGTCACATAATCATCGAAGTTCACGCCTTCCACATCGGCTTGTTTCACGAGTGTGCTCTTGCCGGAATCAAGATCGTAGCTGTAAACGGCTGAGGGATATACAAAAGATGTGAAGGTGTAGAACACCTCTTTCTCTCCCTTGTCGCTTGACACTGAGGCTGTGCCGAAGGTGGGCAGTTCTATCTCGCGCACCTGGCTGCCATCAAGATTGTGAACATAAAGGTGTGTGGCGGCATCCTTCTCATAACTGAGTATCAGCTTGTCGTCGGCAAATTGTGCGGATGTGAGCACATTCTTCTGTTCGGGCACAATTTCTGTCCATACCGAAGGTGATTTGATATCAATGGCCACAAGGCGATTGTTGGGAGCTCCTTTTGATGTGAGCAGATATATCTTGCCGTTTGCCACACCGACAGGTTCTACGGTGTAGTCCTGCGACGGTTCTATCATATTCCATCCCGAATTGGTTTTCAAATCCTTGAACATCAATCCATCGCCGATGCCTGCTCCTCCGGTGCTCACAAACAGGAGGCCGGACCCTTCGGGCACGTAGGCCGAATGGAAATGAAGCGGATTTTCAGGATCCTCATAAGCCAGCTTATCCTCGCTCTGCGGAGTACCGATGGCGTGATAATATATCTGGTGGTTCTCATTGGCGTTGCTGAACTCTTTGCCGGCTTCGGGGCGGGGGTATGCGCTGTAGAAAAATCCGTTGCCGTGCCATGAAGCACCTGTGAATTTGGCCCATTCCACATGGTCGCTCAAAAGATTCTTGGTGGCGGTGTCCATCACATATATTTCGGTCCAGTCGGAACCGTTGCGCGAAATGGTATAGGCAGTGTATTTGCCATCAGGAGAAGGGAATACGCCCGTCAAAGCCACGGTGCCGTTGTCCGACAGCTTGTTGGGGTCAAGAAACACCTCCGGCGTGCCGCCGAGAGAGTCCACTCTGTACAGTACCGACTGATTCTGCAATCCGTTGTTCTCATAATAATAATATTTGCCATCCTTATGCTTCGAGGGCATTCCGGATTTTTTGAAGTCGTTAAGCTCAGTGAGCCTTTTGCGGATATTTTCACGATACGGAATCTTGCTCAGATAAGCATTGGTCACCTCATTTTCCGCCTTGACCCAAGCGAGAGTGGCTTCTGCGGTATCATTTTCCAGCGGTCGGTATTTGTCCGCCACTTCAGTGCCGAAATAATTATCCACTGTGCCATCTTTAGGCGCTTGAGGGTATTCAAGTTTCTGCTGTGAGCAAGAACACAATACCCCGGCTGTAGTCATAATCAGTAAGGATTTAGGGCTGATTTGCATAATCTTTTCAAGAAATGTGTTATTATTTGTGCAAAAATACACAAACTTCGTCATTATTCCCAACTTTTTTATATTCCTTAGCATATATATAAGTTGAAGCAACAGTAAGCCATTTTTGTAACTATACTATTTATAGTGGATTAGTAAATTTTAACATAAATAATCCCGCATAGCTATTGACAACTCAAAAAATACCACTACCTTTGCACTCACAAAACAACAACATCGCGGGGTGGAGCAGTGGTAGCTCGTTGGGCTCATAACCCAAAGGTCGTAGGTTCGAGTCCTGCCCCCGCTACTAAGAGAAGTTGATAGTCCTTGACTGTCAACTTCTTGCATTATGTAGTCCCGCATCGCATCAGGGCAGGGGACAGGTGGCTTAGCTTATCATAATAACATATCCCAATCTAAGGCTCAACGTAAATAAGTAAATAAATGGTATCCTTGGCGTTGTTGCCCGCAAGCCGAGCATGATAGCCATGAGGCGACAGAGCTGAGCAAGTTCGAGCGCCACTATCGCCGTCTGGCCGTATCTACGAGCGCGTGCTGGCGCTGGTGGAGCACTGTATGCCTGACGAGATGGCTAACGAGGCTCCAATTTAATGTAAGAGCTAGAGGTAGGATGCTAAAAATCTATCCATCCATCCGTCTATCTCATCTCATCTCATCTCATCTCATCTCATCTCATCTCATCTCATCTCATCCTAAACGCTAAAGACCGTTTGAGATTATAGGGCGGCGCTATATTTTCTGCCGCTGAGCACAGCATTATATATGGCACCATTTACCCCGATATGTTATTTAACATAATCGTGTTTATGTAACTCGTGTTTGGGGTGCACGAGAGTGTGTTATTGTATATGTTATGGTACATATCCTATGCTTTTTTATTGGTTGGATGTTTTCGGTTCGTGAAAAATACATTAAATTTGTGAACGAAACATTTTAACGTTGAATGCCATGAAAATAAGCCGGATACTGGTTGTTGTTTTTTTCTTTTTGATTTGTGCACACGCCGGAGCTGTCAAGCGGATTCAGTTGAACGATTACGGTGTGAAGCCCAATACGGGCAAGGATATGACGGTGAAGATGTACAAAGCCCTGGCTAAAATCAAGGCTCAGTGTGTGGCGGAGGATAGTGTGACACTTCTTCTTTCTCCGGGCAGGTATGATTTTCATGACACCAAGGCTAAATCGTATCCTTATTACATATCCAATCATGATCAGGATGGATCCAAGCGCGTGGCTATCAATCTGGATGGATGGAGCAATTGTACTCTTGATGGATGTGGTGCCGAGATTGTATGTCATGGCGTGATGCTCCCGATAGCGATGGTCAATAGCACAAACTGTTCGATATCAAATCTATTAGTGGATTTTGCCAATCCCCATATTTCGCAGATTGAGATAGTTGAAAACAGTTCTTCCGGCATCAAGTTCCGTCCGTCCGATGAAGTGAAATACCGAATTGAAAACCATCAATTTGTGGCATACGGCGAAGGCTGGGAGCGTAAGCCGAACTATGGTATGTGCTTTGAAAAGGATTCGCACCATATCCTCTACCGTACAAGCGACACTTGGTGTGGTGTGGATAGCGTGGTGAAGATGAAAAACGGGTTGCTCTACGCTCCCCGATGGATTAACCCCCAATTGGTTCCTGGCACGATGGTGACTCTCCGCACCTGGCACCGCCCTGCCCCGGCCATATTCCTGAGCTTGAACAAAAACAGCTCAATATCAGGCGTCACCGTGCATTATGCCGAGGGTATGGGATTGTTGGCTCAACTGTGTGAAAATGTGACGCTTAACGATTTTAGGGTGGCGTTACGCCCGGATGGCGGACGGTATTTCACGACTCAAGCCGATGCCACTCACTTCAGCGGGTGCAAGGGTAAGATTGTGTCGGTCAACGGACTGTATGAGTCAATGATGGATGATGCCATCAATGTGCACGGCACATATCTGAGGGTAAAATCTGTTGTCGCTCCCAACGCTGTCAGAGCGGTCTATATGCATGACCAAACCTACGGTATGCCTTGGGGGTATCCCGGTGATTCTGTGAGCGTTGTCAATTCAGCTACTATGGATTATGCCAAAGAACGCTTATCAATCAAGGATATTACAAATGTTTCCCAAAAGGAGTTTATAATCACATTCACCTCTCCCCTTCCCGACTCCATTGATTTTGAGAGCGGTGTGGGACTCGAAAATCTCAGTTGGACGCCGGAAGTGCTGTTTGCCAACAATATAGTCCGCAATAATCGCGCCCGTGGTTCATTGTTCAGCACACCGCGGAAAGTGGTGGTGGAACACAATCTTTATGACCACACATCGGGTAGCGCCATTCTTCTCAGCGGCGACTGCAACGGGTGGTATGAAACCGGAGCTTGCCGCGATGTGACCATACGCAACAACCGGTTTGTCAATTCATTGACCAGTCAGTTTCAGTTCACGGAAGCGATAATATCCATCTTCCCCGTGATTCCGGATCTTGCCAAGCAGCAATCATATTTCCATGGTTCCCCGCAAGGGATTGTGATAGAGAACAATGATTTTGTCACTTTTGACACTCCGCTGGTTTACGCCGTGTCGGTGGACGGATTGAAGATCGAGAACAATAAAGTGACTCACAACAGTGACTTCCAGCCCTATCATCCAAATCAGTTCGCATTCAATCTCCGGAGAGTCAAGAATGTGAAAATCGCCGGCAATCAGAACGACACCGGCGAATTGAGCGTGAAGATCGATTGATTATTCGGATGCTGATTCTTCGTTGAAGGTGCGGGCCTGCTGGCTGCGCGACAACTCAAGCTGTTTTTCAAGCTGAGTTTTACGAATCTGAAGCACTTTCATATTCTTGATAAGTCCTGCAGCTTCATGCATGGTGGCTAACGCTTTGAGTTGATTGTCAGGCAGAGGCATTGACCATTGTTTCAATCCCGAGAAAGTTAAAGTGAATTTGGCGTCAGGATGCTGCTGCGCGAGAGCACCGATAGTGTCACACTCCGATTGCATGAAGGTGATCACTTCTGCCCCACCCTGCTTGTCGTTGCGTTCACCGTCGTATGCCACTGTCGCAGTTTGTGCCGAAGTGCCGTCGAGCATTGAAATAGCCACGGATGTGGACCCAATAGATCTGTTGACAGAGGATATGATGTAGAATTGGCCATCGGGTGTGATGCGGGCATATACACCCGGAGAAGCAACGGGACTTTTTCCTTCAAAGCCGGCATATACGAAATAAGGCTCAATGGGGTTGTCCACCTTGATGATGTATTTGCCAAGGCTGTCGCTCTGCAGCTGACATGTGGCCAGTAAGCTGTCGGTAGCAGACAACTGCCGGAGCGTGAGCTTTTCAATAAGCTGCGGACGGAGATGTATCCCCTGTCGGCGCACATCCACCTCGCCGGGATAAGCTTTGTCAATGCTGTCAAGCAGAGTCTGTGCCTGCTCATAATCGCCGGAGTTCATCAAATTTTCGGCCTCGGTGTAGAGCGCGGTGGCTTTCTCTTTGTCGGATGAGGAACATGATATCATCAGGCTACACATTATTGCGGCCAGGGAAATCTTAAGGTTAGTTGCTGCGTTGCACATCTTTAACTCCTTTCACTGTTTTGATTTTCTTAATAATTTGGTTTAGCGACTCCTTGTTGGTCACTCCTACCACAAGAAATCCGTTGAACAAACCATCGTGGCTCTCAATGGATATACTTCTGAGGGTGGCATCTTTCTCTTTGTTGATGATGGATGTGATGTTGGTCACAATACCTATGTCATCAATACCCACCACACGTAGAGTGGTGCCGAACTGCTGTCCGAACTTGCCGCTCCAGCGGGTGGTTATGATTCGGTAGGGATAGCGTGCGAAAATGTTGGCCGCATTGGGACAATTCTTGCGGTGGATTTTGATAATCCCTTCCGCGGATACGAAGCCAAACACATCATCGCCGTAAATGGGGTTGCAGCATTTGGCAAGGCGGTAGTTGATACCTTTCACATCGTTGCCAATCACAAGCACATCGCTGTCGGAACTTTGCGCCGCAGCGGCTTCTTCCGATGCCTGAAGCTGAAACTCTTCCGCCGACCGTTTCTCCTTGTCATCGTCCACCTTGCGCTCCATCAGTTCATACTGATTGATCACATCGTTGACATCCAGCTGCTCAGAAGCGATGGCGTTGTAGAAGTCAGTCACGGTTTTATATCCAAGCTTTTTAATTACGCGCATCAAGGTAGCCTCTTCCATCTCCACCTTGCGGTTCTTGAAGCGGCGCTGGAGCAGCTCCTTGGCAAGTTCCGCCGAGCGGTTGGCCATTTCATTCACAGCCTGGCGCACTTTGCTTCGGGCCTTGGAAGTGACAAGAAATTGCAGCCAATCGAGTTTGGGCGTTTGATTGGTGGAAGTGAGCACCTCCACAGTGTCGCCCGACGACAGCTTATGGTTGAGTTTACGGCTTTTGCCGTTCACCTTTCCGCCAATGCACTTGCATCCGAGTCCTGAATGGATGTTGAATGCGAAGTCGAGCACCGTAGCGCCCAGCGGGAGCTTGTAGAGATCGCCCTTGGGTGTGAACACGAATACTTCCTTGTTGTACATGTCCATCTTCATGTTCTTCATGAGCTCCATAGGTCCGGAGTCGGCGGTTTCAAGAATGTCGCGCACATGGTTCATCCATGTGTCAAGGTCGCTTTCGCTCTTGATTCCTTTGTATTTCCAGTGTGCGGCGATACCTTTTTCTGCAATCTCGTCCATCCTTTTGGAGCGGATCTGCACCTCCACCCATTTGTTTTGCGGACCTTTTACTGTGATGTGCAGGCTCTCATAACCGTTGCTCTTGGGAATGCTGAGCCAATCCTTGAGCCTTGCCGGGTTTGGGGTGTACATGTCGGTGACCACTGAATAAGCCAACCAACATTCCGGGCGTTCGCGCTCGGGGGCAACATCGAGAATCACCCTTATGGCAAACAGGTCATAGATATGGTCGAGGTCAGTGTTCTGCTTCTTCATCTTGTTCCAGATGGAGAAGATTGATTTGGTACGACCTTTGATGTCAAACTTCAGTCCTTGCCTGGTGAGTGCCTCTTTCACCGGAGCTATGAACGATTCAATATAAGCATCGCGGCTCTTCTTGGTTTCGTTAAGCTTGCGGGCGATGCGTGAATACATGTCGCGGTCGGTGTATTTGAGCGACATATCCTCAAGCTCGCTCTTTATTTTGTACAGACCCAGCCTGTGGGCCAAAGGAGCATACAGATAGCTCGCCTCGAAAGCCACTTCGCGCACCAACTCCTCGGCGGGATGATGGTTGATAGCTTTCATGAGCACAAGGCGGTCCACAATCATGATGATGATAACCCTGATATCCTCGGCGAAAGTGAGCAGCAGCTTGCGGAAATTGTCACTTTTTACTGTGGCCTGCTTGCTGTAGAGACTCGACACCTTGCTGAGCCCGCGGATGAGAGCTCTCACATCTTCGTCATCCTCATCCATGTCCACACCAAGGTTATACAGCACCACGGCAAGCACCATATTGCGGTCAGCTCCCATGCTGTCGCAAAGGGCAATGGCCACATTCAAAGAATGAAGCACAGGATGGTGTCCGAATCGGGTGCGGCCAAAAAGATTGTTGGAGGCACCTGCAGCCACGCGCTCACGCAGATGCCGGGCCTCGGAAGCCGATATGACATCTGAGGTGAGCTTCCGCAACATTCGGTAGCTGGAGTGAAGCGAAAGCTTTTCGGCGGATGTGAAATCTAAGTTGCTCATAGCAAGCTGAATCAAAAAGAAAAAAAAGCAGCCGGGCGATAAGCCGGGTTATGTCGGTCGTGACACTTCCCTTGCGGGGACATCACGACGTTTCGTCATTTATCTGAACTTACGGTTGCCCGCAAGCTTTAGCAGCCTACCCCCCGACAATGGACGAGCAGCCCTTGAATGTCGGTATATTTGGCCTTGCAACCCATAAGGTGTGCGGCACGCGATATCACTGTCGCGTCCGGTGAGCTCTTACCTCGCCTTTTCACCCTTACCTCCGGCGATGCCAAAGGCGGTTGTTTTCTGTCACACTACTCTGCAGTCACCCACAGCTTCCCGTTAAGAAATATGGTGCTCTATGTTGCCCGGACTTTCCTCACACCGCATATACATCGGTGAGCGACGAAATGCCCGGCTGCTGAGTGCAAAATTAAAAAAATAGTTTGGTATCACCAACAAATTTTTATCGCAGAGGATATTCGTCTTGATATATCAGCTGGCGCAACGAGGTGGAGTAAGTGCAATAGGCCCATATCCAGTTGATGAGAACCGTGAGTTTGTTGCGCATCCCGAGGATGGAAATCAGGTGGATAAACATCCACACCATCCATGCCAAACGCCCCGATAGCTTCACCGATTTGAGGTCGGCTACAGCCATGTTTCGTCCCACTGTGGCCATCGTGCCTTTATCGCGATAGACAAACGGTGTTGAATCCTCCAACTTCCGGTTGAGATTACGGGCCAGATTGATGCTCTGCTGAATAGCTACCTGAGCCAGCTGTGGATGCCCGGAGGGATAGCGGTCGGTGGACATGTAGGCCATATCGCCCACCACATATATATTGTTGCTTCCATCGGCAAGATTGTGGGAGTCCACCTTTATTCTTCCACCTCGTGCAAGTGTAGGCGAGAAGCCTGTGAAATTAAACGAATTGGCCACAATCCCAGCTGTCCATATCACCATGCCCGACGGTATCTCAGCGCCATTGTCCAGGAGAGCTGTATGGCCTTCGTAGCTTTTGAGAAAATGGTTGAGAACCACATCCACTCCTAATTTGCCGAGATACTCACAGGCTTTGGACTGAGCGTTGCGGCTCATTGCTCCAAGCAACGAACCGGTGCCCTCCACAATGGTGATTTTAACCTCTGATGCCGGTATGGCGGTGTATTCGCGGGGAATAATATAGCGTTTCATCTCGCCCAAAGCACCTGCCACTTCCACGCCTGTGGCACCGCCACCTATCACAGTGAAGCTGAGCAGTTGCTTGCGTTTTTCAGCATCAGGTTCCAGAGAGGCTCTCTCCAGCCGCTGGAGCACTTCATCGCGGATGCGCTGAGCCTCGGAAGCCGACTTGAGGGTGTAAACTTTCTTTATAAGGTCGGGATTGCCGAAAAAATTGTTTGTGGTGCCGGCAGCGAGCACCAGTATATCGTAATGGATTGTTTCATATTGTGTTGACACAGTCTGCTCTGCGGCGTTGATGTCGGTCACTTGGCCGAGCCGATACTCCGCTCCTTTGGCGCGGCCTTTTCTGAGCTCTCTGCGAAACGGGAACGAGATGCTTCCGGCATCAAGTCCGCACGACGCTATCTGATAGAACAGCGGTGGAAAGCCGTGGAAATTGTTCTTGTCCACGAGTACCACACGATATTTCCGTTTGTCGAGCTTGCGTAAAAGGGTCAGCCCTGCAAATCCTCCTCCGATGATTATCACACTCTTTTTCATTGTCAATAGTTATTTAGCACATTCTAAAAACGTATCTTTCACTGTTTCGGTTTCGCGTAGGTATGGATTGCAAGTGCGTTAAATTTGTTTAATTGCAGAACTGATTGACTGTGTGCAAAGGTTATAGTTTTAAAATTAAAGTTATTGGTAATCATGCTTAATCTACGAGCCGTTTTACTTTTGTTTATATCAGGTGGAGTGCTGTTCAGCGCTCATGCCGGTGGTGATTGTATCGTTGATTCAATGCCTGCTAATTATTTATATGGAGAGCTGCAATCTCCGCCCTACCCCGTGGAGGACCAATGGTGGAAATCGTTTGATGATTCTCTGCTTGATTCATTGATTGCCGCCGGATGTGCCAATAACTACGACCTACGGATTGCAGCCAAGCGTGTGGCTATAGCCCGCGAAAGCGTGCGTCAGGCAAAGTCTGCATATTATCCAACCGTCGGAGTTTCTGCCGGATGGAGCAGGAGCAGGGAATCAGGATATGCCGGGACTGTGAAAACTCCTGCCGTCACATCTTCGGCATTCAGCATCGGAGCGAATATGAGCTGGGAGATTGACCTTTTTGGAAAGATAGGGTCAAGCGTCAAGCAATCAAAGGCGTTGATGAACGCCACAAAGGCCGAAATGAACGGTGCAATGGTGAGTATGTGTGCCGAGATAGCCACACAGTATTGTGCGCTGCGCACCTATCAGGCGGAATAAGCTGTTGCCAGGGAGCATATCAAGTCGCAATCCGAGGTGCTGAAAATTGTGGAGGCGCGTCATGAAGCGGGATTGGCCTCGAAGCTTGATGTGGCCCAGGCAAAAATGATATATTACTCCACACAGTCATTGCTTCCTCAGGTGGAGGCTTCCATAGATGTGACCATCAACGCTATTGCGGTGCTTTTAGGCGTTTATCCCGGTGAACTCGCCCCAAGATTGAAGGAGCCGGCTCCCCTGCCGGACTACCGGCGGCTGCTGGCCACCGGGGTGCCGATGGATTTGCTCCGCAGGCGTCCGGATGTTGTGGCCGCGGAGTATGAGCTCGCAGCCGATGCGGCAGCTCTCGGTATAGCCAAGAAAGATTTCCTGCCGACTCTGACTCTTGAAGGATCAGTGGGCTCAATGGCTCATTCGGCCAAAAATCTGATGAAGAAGGGCAGCCTCACATATACCATTGCCCCTACACTGAGTTGGACCTTGTTTGGTGGTATGAGCCGTAAAGCAGCGGTGGTGAGTGCCCGCGAACAGATGCAGATGGCCATGGATCAATATAATCTCACCGTGCTCACAGCCGTGCAGGAGGTGGAGAATGCTATGGCTCAATATTTCAACGAGCTGAAGGAACTTGACCTTATTCAGCGTACTCTCGATGAGGCAAATGAGGCATTCAAACTTTCGCTTGACCTCTACAAAGGAGGATTGTCCGACTTCACTGATGTGGCCAACGCGCAGATTTCAATGCTGGAGTATGCCGACAGGTTGACGACCACGCAGGGAAGCACCGCCGCACAGCTCATCACTCTCTATCGTGCCATCGGCGGCGGATGGGACAATTATTCCGATAATACAAAATAGAAAAGATAATGAAACCGTATGTAACCTTTGCCATTATGGCACTTGCACCGATAGCTTTGGGCTCGTGTGGCCACAAGGATGATGCACCAAGTGATAATAAAATAACCGTGGATGTTGCCAGGGCAGAAACCGATTCTGTCACCCTTTTCCGCACCTACCCCGGTGTGATTACCGCAGCCGACATGGTGCAGGTGGTGGGTCGTGTCAACGGTACGCTTCTGAAGCAGTACTACAACAACGGTGACTTTGTGAAGAAAGGCCAGTTACTGTTTGCCATCGAGGATACCAAATATCGCGATCTTGTGCAGGAGAGCCAGGCTTCGCTCGCCTCGGCGCAAAGCGCATATGAATATGCCAAAAGTCATTACGCCGCCATGCAGAAAGCTTTGGAAAGCGATGCGGTGTCGCAAATGGAGGTGAAACAGGCTCTGAACGCGCTTGAGCAGAGCGAGGCATCTATACGCACAGCCAAAGCGCAGCTGCAGACAGCAAGAACCAATCTTGGATATTGCAAGGTGTATGCACCGTTTGACGGCCGCATGAATGCATCCTCGTTCAGCGAAGGTTCTTACATCAATGGTGAAGGCTCGCCGGTGGTACTTGCGTCGATATATTCCGACAGCAATGTGGATGCCAATTTCTCTATAGAGGATGCCTCGTTCATAAGGAGTTTCACGAACCCCAACAACCGCGATAAGATCAATTACGATTCCATACCGGTGAATTTCAATGAACAATTACCCCATAAATATTATGCCGACCTCAGGTATATATCGCCTGATGTTAACACTGCCACCGGAACCATGGCTCTCCGCGCTCGTATCAGCAATGAGTATGGTGAGCTGAGAGACGGAATGTATGTCACTGTGTCGCTCCCCTACAAGGTGGATCCCAAGGCTGTGCTGGTGAAGGATGCCTCGATATCCACCGACCAGCTTGGAAAGTTCGTTTACACCGTAAACGACAGCAACAAGGTGGTATATACCCCCATCACTGTCGGCGATATGGCCAACGACAGCATGAGGGTGGTGCTGAGCGGCCTTGAAGGAGGTGCTGCTTATGTCACCAAAGCTATGCTTAAGGTACGCACCGGCATGGAAGTTGAACCAAAATATGTGAAGTGAAGCCATGTTCTCAAGATTTTTTATCGACCGTCCTATTTTCGCCGTTGTGCTGGCGATTGTCATGGTGCTTGCAGGATTGATCACAGTCAAGTCCCTGCCGGTGGCGCAATACCCTGACATCACCCCGCCCACGGTGGATGTGATGGCCACTTATCCCGGCGCTGATGCCGCCACTGTAGCCTCCACCATAGGTGTGCCGCTGGAGGAGCAGGTGAACGGTGTGGAAGATATGATGTATATGAGCTCGTCAAGTTCGGATGGATCATACAATCTCACCATCACTTTCAATGTAGGCACTGATATAGATATGGCAGCTGTGAAGGTGCAGAACCGTGTGTCGCTCGCAGAGCCTAGCCTCCCCTCCTCGGTCAAACAGCAAGGTGTGCAGGTGATGTCGCGCTCCAGCAACATCATCATGTTCCTCGCTCTCGAGGCAGATGATCCGCAGAGATATGATGCTCTTTATCTCACCAACTACGCCAAGCTCAACATTGTTGACGAGCTGTCGCGCATCGATGGTGTCGGGCAGGTGGGTGCTTTTGGTGCCGGCCAGTACAGTATGAGAGTGTGGCTCGATCCTGAACTGATGAGGGTGAGAAAGGTGTCGCCCTCGGAGGTCACCGCCGCCATCGAAAGCCAGAATATGCAGGTGTCGGCCGGTAGTGTCGGTACATCCCCGAGTTCCGACGGTACTGAATTTGAATTCACCCTCACCACCGAAGGCCGCCTGAAATCAGCGGAGGAGTTCGGTAACATTGTGATCCGTACTGAAGCCAACGGTGCGATGTTGCGCCTGCGTGATATAGCCAAAATCGACCTCGGCAGCCAAAGCTACGATGCCATTGCGGAAGTGGACGGCGAAGGTGCGGGACTGTTGGGTGTGTATCAGTTGCCGGGAGCCAATGCGCTTGAGGTGGCGAAAGCCGTGCAGAAAAAAATGGATGACCTCTCGCAGTATTTCCCCGAGGGTGTCCATTACAGGGTGATAATGAACTCAACCGATTTCGTGACCGAATCAATCGACGACCTGCTCATCACTTTCCTTGAAACAACATTGATTGTGATGTTGGTCATCCTGCTGTTTCTCCAGAGCTGGCGTGCCGTTGTGATTCCTATGCTCACCATCCCTGTGTCGTTGATAGCCACGTTTGCGGTTATGAAGCTGATGGGGTTCACCATCAACACATTGACATTGTTTGGCCTTGTGCTGGCGATAGCGATAGTGGTGGACGATGCGATAGTGGTGGTGGAGGACTGCTCACGAATAGTTGACGAGGGGAAGATGTCGCCCCGTCAGGCTGCCGTGAAAGCGATGAAAGAGCTTACCGGTCCGGTGGTGGGCGAAGTCCTTGTGCTGCTGTCGGTGTTCATCCCTACAGCGTTCATCAGCGGCATCACGGGTGAGCTGTACAAACAGTTTGCCCTCACAATTGCTGTGAGCACCGCATTCTCCGGATTCAATGCCCTTACACTCACTCCGGCACTGTGTGCGCTGTTTCTCCGTCCGTCGAAGCAAAGCGGTTTTTTCCTTTACAAATGGTGGAACAAAGGATATGGAGTTGCGCTCAATGCGTATGTGAAAGTGGTGGGCACATTCCTCAAGCGCCCGTGGGTGGCCATAGGTTTGTACATAGTTATCACAGCTGCTGCATTCTGGGGATTTTTCGCCATGCCTACTTCGTATGTGCCCGAGGAGGATATGGGATATTTCATGGGGTCGGTGCAGCTTCCTACCGGAGCCACTCTGGAAAGAACGCAGAAGGTGCTGGATGAGGTGACGGCCCGTGTGGAAAAATTGCCTGAAGTGCAGAGTTGTATGAGCATAGCCGGTTTTTCGTTCATCGGTGGCTCAGGCAGCAATATGGGTGGTGTCAGTGTGACACTAAAGCCTTGGTCCGAACGCAAAGGTAAAAGCCATGATGCTGAATCGGTGATTGCAAAATTCAACAAGGTGTGTGCGGATATCCAGGAGGCTGAGGTGTTTGCGTTCAATCCTCCAAGCATCCCCGGACTCGGTATGTCGGCTGGTCTTGAAATGCAGCTGTTGGATATCAACAACTACGGTGCGTCGCAGATGCAGCAGGCTCTCAACGCTGTGCGCACTGCTGCAGAGAAGGACCCGCGAATTGCTTCTGTACGGTCAGTATATCAAGGTGAGGTGCCGCAGTACAAACTGAATATCGACCGTGACAAAGTGAAGACTCAAGGGTTGGTGCTTGCCGATATCTACAATGCATTGTCAGCATATCTCGGCGGTCAGTATGTGAACGATTTCAACGAGTTTGGCCGTGTGTATGAAGTGCAGATTTCGGGCGATGCTCTTGCCCGCGACCGCATCAATGATGTGCTTGCTTTGACAGTGAAGAATTCCGCTGGTGACATGGTGCCAATGGCATCGTTCATGAGTGTGCAGGAGGTGTTCGGTCAATCAAGTGTGGACAGATACAATATGTACGAAACCGCCTCGCTTACCGCTACTCCCGACCATGGTGTCAGCTCATCGTCAGCCATCGCTGCCATGGAGGAGATTGTGAAGAAAGAGCTTGGCAACTCCTACGGATACGCCTGGACGGGTGAGGCATATCAGGAAACCCAAGGAGGCACCACCGTGAGTGTCGTTATGCTTTTCGCCGTGATAATAACATTGCTTGTGCTTGCGGCGCAATACGAAAGCTGGACCGACCCTGTGGCTGTGATCATATCGATGCCTACTGCCATTCTCGGCACCGCTGTGGGTTGCTTCATAATGCAGCAGAGCATTGACATCTACACTCAGATAGGCGTGATATTGCTGCTGGGCTTGTCGGCTAAAAACGCAATTCTGATTGTGGAGTACGCCCGGGACTTCCGGAAAGCCGGACAGGATATACGGCAAAGTGCCGCCGATGCGGGTAGAATACGATTCCGTCCTATCATGATGACAGCGCTGGCGTTCATATTCGGTGTCATGCCGATGTTGTTTGCGAGCGGTGCGGGCGCGGCCAGCAGAGTGTCACTCGGCACAGCTGTAGTGTTCGGTATGGCGGTCAACGCTATTGTGGGCACACTCTTCGTCCCCAACTTCTGGGAACTGCTTGAACGGTTCCGTGAAAAATACCTTGCAGGACTATTCAAAGGTGCCGGAAGCGACAACTCCACACCGGCATCCGGCGGAACAGTTTAGAATGTTATTAGAAATCCAAACGCTTATATCGGGAGCGGGCGATGGCACGGGAACGCAAGTTGAAATGCCACCACTCGCTCCTGAGTGGTTTCCAGCCTCCCGCGGCCATCACTTTGCGCAGCAACATCCTGTTGTTGCGGGCTTGTTCTGTAATTACCCCGCGGTCCACAAGCTGCTGCTCCTTGTCGATATTGGCTTCCGGTCCGAGGTGGTCCACATGGGTGCCCATATCGAGTTCGTTGCCATGTTGGTCTGCTATGGTTATGTCAACTGCAAGTCCGTAGTTGTGCAATCCTCCGCCATTAGCCGGATTACTTACATAGCGTGCTTTGGATGTGCCTTGAACGGCCTTGTACATAGTGCGCTGCACCGACATAGGACGGGCTGCGTCGCATATCTTGAGTGTATATTCGGGATGCAGTTGCTTAAGAGCCGATTGAGATTTCTGCAACGCTTTGGCAGCCTCAGGATGCACATAGGCGCGGGTGAGGGTTGTGTACATGGTTTTGCCAACAAAATTGTCATCCCGGGCATACATCAGGCTTACAACTATTTCAGAGTCAATTGTGGATACATCCACAAATCCGAGCGATGCGAGCTTGTCATCGAGAGCTGCCGCTGAAATAAGTGGCGGAAAAACGGAGGCGAAAAGCATTGAGATGAGCGATAAAAACTGTTTCATGGGCTCAAATTTAGCAACATTTCACTAAAAAGTGAGCAGTCACAGATGCATATTTCATACTTTTGCAAGCATGAAATCACTTAAAGCAATTACCGCAGGGGTGTGCATGCTGCTTAATTTGGTGGCCGCAGCCCAGATAAATACCGACCAGGTGCTCAAAATAGGACGAAATGCGCTGTATTTCGAGGACTATGTGCTGTCAATCCAGTATTTCAATCAGGTGATAGCTGCCAAGCCATATCTTGCGCAACCGTATTTTTTCAGAGCATTGGCGAAATTCAATCTTGACGACTATGCCGGTGCCGAGGCGGATGTGTCAACAGCCATCGAGCATAACCCTTTCATAACCGATGCCTACGAGCTAAGGGGTGTCACACGGCAGAACCTTGGCAAGATCAAGGAAGCGGTGGAGGATTACGACAAAGCATTGTCCATCCTGCCCGAAAACCGCGGCATACTTTTCAATAAAGCTTTGGCTCTTGAGGAGCTTAATGATTACGACAAGGCGCGGGATGCGTTTGATGCTTTGATTAAGCATCATCCTCGTTTCGACGGCGGGTATTTGGGGCGTGCCAAACTCTATCTGTCGCTTAAGGATACTGCCTCGGCTGTCAAGGATATAGACAAAGCCTTGGAGCTGAACAAGAATGCTGTTAACGGATATGTGATGCGTGCCGATATTGCCATCAATTCGCATGGCGACTATCAGCAGGCTTTGGCTGACATGGATGAGGCTATCAAGCTGCAGCCGCGTTATGCCGGATATTTTATCAACAGAGCTTTCCTGCGCCACCAAACCGATGACTATTACGGTGCCATGAGTGATTATGACTATGCTGTGCAGCTTGACCCGCTCAACGCCGTGGCTCTCTACAATCGCGCTTTACTGCGGGCTGAGGTTCATGACTACAACCGTGCCATTGATGATTTGAATCAGGTGATTGCATTGCACCCCAACGATTACCGAACGCTCTACAATCGCGCTATTGTACTCAAAGAAAAGGGTGACTATAATGACGCTCTCAAGGATGTGAATAAAGTAATCGAGGCATATCCCGACCTTGCCGCAGCCTATTTCCTTCGCTTCGACATCAAGCGGCTGAAGGGGGATAGAAGCGCGGAAAAGGATTATAATCACTCGCTGGCACTTGCAAAGCAGCGTGTTAAAACAAAATCTTCTGACTCCGGCAACACGGATGCATCCTCTTCCGGCAGCATGGCGGAAGTGTTCGGCCCGGGTATCGGAAATCCCTCGGGCGATGACAGCGAACCGCAGGAGGTAGTGGCTGCGCGATTCTCTTCACTGCTCACCATCAGCGACAATTCCTCGGTGGAGCATGAATACAACAATAAGAGTATCAGAGGTAAGGTTCAGAACCAGAACATGAGCATCGAGATTGAGCCTATATTTGTGCTCTCATACTATTCCTCTCCCACCGAGCTGAAACCGACTTCGGATTATATGCGCGAAGTGGCCGACCTCAACCGCACAAAGTCGCTTAGATTTATGCTTCAGGTCACCAACCGTGAGCCATCGCTGAGTCAGGAGGATGAGGTGCAGCGTCATTTTGAGTCGATTGAATATTACAACTCTTATATCTCCACCCATGCTGTCCGTGCTGTGGACTATTTTGGCCGCGGCATGGACCAGATGACTGTGCATAACTACAAGGCTGCCGAGGAGGATTTCTCCAGAGCCATTGATGTGATGCCTTCGTTTGCATTAGCCTTCTTCATGAGGTCGGTAGCGAGATACAAGGAGAATATGTCGGATGCCGAGACCATGTCCGGAAATTCCGAAGCCGGCAAGCTCAATATGCAGAAAACGAGGGTGGCTTATACAAATGTGCTCGCCGACCTCGACCAGATGTTGAAACTGTCGCCCAACAGCGCCATTGCATATTTCAACAAGGGAGTGGTGTATGTGGAAATGCAGGACTACACTTCGGCGCTATCGGCTTTCAACAAAGCCATAGAACTTGAACCAACTTTCGGAGAGGCTTTCTACAATCGTGGATACGTGTATTTCAAGTTGGGTAACAGAGCACACGGTACCGCCGACCTCAGCCGCGCCGGTGAACTGGGAATAGTGCCGAGCTACAATCTGCTCAAGCGCATGAGCAACTAACTTGAAGATAGTCAATGTCCATTGAATTATCTTTGGCATTGATTGAAACTTTGTTCATGCCGGCTTTAAGCGGCAGGGAAAATTTGAGTTCTTCAAATCCATCGGTTGTGTCTTTGTCCAAAACCACTTCCCCTGAGTTTGCCATTGCAGTCACTACAGAAGGTTGAGGAATGTTGATACGTACTGTGAAATTGTATATTCCGTCTTTTTCCACGTACACATTTGGAAATATTATCATATTGGCGTTTGCCCAATACACTCCTCCCCCACACCGCTTGTCAAAACGCAGATATGGAGTGTCGGCTTCCACAGGACTTATTATATTCTGGTATCCGTCCACGTAGGTTGCTTCAGCTTCGTAGAGCGTGCGATGACTTCGTTTTGTCCCTTCCACCAGATAGATATAACTGTTGTGGGGCTCCACAGTCTGCTCAATAGCCGACAAGTAACCGAGCTGAATGTCAGTGAACAGGTCGGTGGCTGTGATGTCGGAGTCAAAAAGCAGTTCCTGAGCCGATACAGACATTTGCAACGGCGCATCGGTGGGATTGAACAGCGCAACGGCGCGTTTCAATCCATTCACTGTTTCGAGGTCACGCACAAGCACTATCCCCTCCCCGATATGCTTTATTGGATATGCTTGCTCGCCCAGAGAGTCTTGGTTGATGGCTATCAGGTTGCGGTTTTTAAGGATTGCGAGCGATTGTTGTGGAATAGAGGTGAGGTCACACCCTATGAGCAGCGGAGAGTTCATCATGCACCAAAGGCCAAAATGTGTGCGTTCCTCCTCCGGCGACAACCCTCGTCCTATCTCGAGCATATCCATATCATTGTAATGTCCACGGGATGAGTAGCCGCTGAGATACATATTCCGACGAATGATGCTCAGCACCGATTCCCAGGAGCAGTTGATGTCGGGCGATATGCGCCAGTCGGAGGCTATTCTTGACACCCATGTGCCCGGGAAAGTCCATCGGCACACGCTCAATTTCACATCTTTATGTCCAAGCGAATCAAGAGTGTTGCGTATGTGTGTGTACCGTTGCCTCGGGTCGAGGTTCAGATGCTGATGATTTTGCCGTTCATCGCCTCCGCAAAAATCTACTTTTATGCGGTCAAACCCTATAGAGTCAAACAATAGCTTGCAATCCTGCAGCTCATGGGTGAATAGTCCTACATTTTGCGCAATTGTGTCGTTGTCCCAGAAATTGCCGCAAGTGTTCAGTCCGGCATCGCTGTATATTCCGGCTTTCAGTCCGAGGCTGTGGATTTCCTTTACAAGGTCTGTAAGTCCGTTGGGAAATCTCTGTGGATGAAATTTCAATTCTCCTGTTTTCGGGTCGCGGCCGCCGAAAAATCCATCGTCAATATTCACATATCTATACCCCAACGAGTCAAGTCCCAGATCCACCAAGGCTTGGGCCTGAGTGTGGATCAGAGAATCGTTGATGTTCACGCGATACGTGTTCCATGAACTCCAACCCATGAGTGGGCCATCGGCCAATGCGGTGGATGTGAGGGCGATGATTGCCAAAAGTGTGTTAACGATTTTCATCAGGACATCTGTTTTTGGAGTTGCAATATTCGCTCAGGTCGCATCCCGAGCATTTGTTGAGTTTGTTGCGGCGTTTGGCACGGACGGTTCTTATCACCCATAGCAAGCATAATATCAGGGCTAACGCAACCCCGCCAATCTGCACAATATCGTTAAGACTCATCGGGCGTTGATTATCAATGGAAGCACTATGTCGGTGAATTCCGATTCAAAGTTGGGCGTGAATACACCTCTACCCAGATAGGCGGCAATATCTGTCACGCTCCAAAATCTCACTTCTGCAACCTCATCGGGGGATGCTTGAAGTGTGGTGTCGAGAGGCATTTCAAGGTGATATACATGCACGAGCTCACGTTCTACCGGGCTTTGAAACGCATATTTGTGGACCAACCGGGCTTGCGTGGCGACAATGCCCAACTCCTCTGAACTCTCTCTCAGGAGTGCAGCCGCTATCGTTTCACCATAATCCACATGTCCTCCCACTGCGGTGTCCCATTTATCCGGCTGAATCTTTTTGGTAGCTGACCGCAGCTGCAAAAGAAGATACTTTTTGTCGGGCGTAGTGACATGGAGATGCACCACAGGGTGAAGCAACATGGTTCCGCCATGACATTCGGTACGTGTGGCTTTGCCCACCACTGTGCCTTGCTCGTCAACGATTGGAAAAAGTTCGTCAGTCATCAGGTGAAATTTTTCTTTATAAGTTTGTTTAATGCCGATGGAGTCAGGGATTTGTCGTATTGGTCGTATGGCAACCGCATGGTACACCCTTCCTTGTAGCGTGAGCACCCGAAAGCAGCCTGGCCGGCAAGCAGATGGCCCTGCTTGCACACCGGGCATATCACTTGCTCGAGTTTGGTGATACGCTTGGCTCGTGGCTTGGATGAGGATTCAGCTTTGCCGTTGGGTTTGGATGTTAGTTTAGGCTGTTGGTTTTCAATGACTATGCGGTGGTAACTGTTGTCGGACATCACCGAGGTGACAATCCCTCCAATCAGCTGTTTGAGTTCGTTGATAAACTCTCCGGCGGAGTAGTCGCCACGCTCAATTCGGCGAAGTTTATTCTCCCACAGTCCTGTGAGTTTCGCGCTTTTGAGCAGCTCCTCATCAATCAGGTTGATAAGCTCTATGCCCGCGGGAGTAGCCACAATATTTTTGCGCTCACGGCGGATGTAGTGGCGCTTGAACAATGTTTCAATTATGGCCGCACGGGTTGACGGCCGTCCTATTCCGTTCTCTTTGAGCGCATCGCGGAGCTCTTCGTCATCCACAGTTTTACCCGCGCCCTCCATTGCTCTGAGCAATGTGCCTTCGGTGTAGTATTTGGGCGGCTGGGTGGCTTTCTTTAGCAGCGAAGGAGTGTGAGGTCCGGACTCGCCCACCGTGAACTCCGGCAAGATACCGTCGGAGTCCTTGTCGGAATCTTGTGCCGAATCATTTTCCGCTGTGCTTTTTGAGCTGGCATATACGCTTCTCCACCCGGGTTTGGTGATAACCTTGCCGGTGGTTTTGAACTCCACCTTATCCACTTTGGCATTGACTGTGGTGGTGTGAAATTCGCAATCGGGATAGAATGAGGCGATAAACCGCAATGCAATCAGATGGTACAGTTTGCGCTCATTCCCCTGAAGAGTGGTTGGAGCCATGCCGGTGGGAATTATGGCATGGTGGTCGGTGACTTTGGAGTTGTCAAATACTTTTTTGCTCTTTGGCAATTTTGTTGTCAGCAGCGGTGCAGTGAGATTGGCATAGGGCGTCATGTTTTTTAATATCCCGGGCACTTTGGGGTAAATATCCTCGCTCAGGTATGTGGTGTCCACACGTGGATATGTGGTCACTTTCTTTTCGTAGAGCGACTGAATAAGCTTCAAACTCTCATCAGCGCTCCAGCCCCACCGCTTGTTGCATTCCACCTGCAGCGAGGTGAGGTCAAACAATCTCGGCGGAGCTTCTTTGCCTCCTTTGCCTTGCACATCGGTGATGGTGAGCGGCTGCCCTGATATAAGTTGCATGGCTTCGTTGGCCTCCTGCTCGCTTTTGTAGCGTCCGGCTGTGCTGTTGAATGTGGCACCGCGATACAAGGTTTTGATTTCCCAATAATCTTCCGGTTTGAAATTGTCAATCTCAAGCTGACGCTGCACTACGAGCGATAATGTAGGTGTCTGAACCCTGCCTATTGACAGCACTTTTCCGGGCTCGGAATATTTAAGCGAATACAGTCGCGTGGCGTTCAAACCGAGAATCCAGTCGCCTATGGCACGGGACAGCCCCGCATAATAGAGATTGTTGAACTCGCTCTCAGGTCGCAGATTCTTGAACCCATCGCGGATTGACTCATCGGTAAGCGAGGAAATCCAAAGCCTTTGGACCGGACATTTTATCCCGGCTTTCTGCATCACCCAGCGCTGAATCAGCTCACCTTCCTGTCCGGCATCACCGCAATTGATCACTTCGTCGGCTTGCGTTATTAACGATTCGATTACTTTGAACTGGCGTTTGATGCCGGTGTCGTCTATCACCTTGATGCCGAACTTGGGCGGTATCATGGGCAGAACGGATATGCTCCACCGCTTCCATCGCTCTGTGTAGTCGGCAGGTTCCTTGAGTGTGCAAAGATGACCGTAGGTCCAGGTCACCTTATAATGCTCATTTTCATAGTAGCCGTCGCGTTTCACATTGGCTCCGAGGATGGAGGCTATATCTTTGGCCACGCTTGGCTTCTCGGTGATGCAGAGTTTCATTTAACAATCCAGGTGGATTTGCCACGTGGGCCTGTGATTATGAATACTATTTTGTCGTTATGTTTTTTCACTGCAGGAAAATCTATCTCAACAGGCAGATAGGGAGAGTCTTCCCATTGAAACCATCGCTCAGGGTCAACGCCGTCGAGGTCGGTCATGGTTAGCTGTTGGGCACCTATCGACATCAGGATATTGTCGATGCGCGATGCTGTGTGGGGTGTTCCCTTGAGTCGGGCATAGACGCGTGTCAGGTCAGTGCGGAAGTCGATACTGTCAACAACGGCATCGAGCGCGCCGCTACATTGCGTGGAGCAGTGGCGTACACGCTGACTCCATGCATTCAGGCCGATGAGAACGGCTATTGCCGCTAAAATGATACGCTTCATAATCCGAGCTCCTTAGCTTGATTCCAAAGGGTGTCCATCTCTCCGAGAGTCATGTCCTTGAGGTTCTTGCCAGCTTCTTTGGCTTTTGACTCGATATAGTTGAAGCGATTGATGAACTTGTGGTTGGTTTTCTCCAAAGCATTTTCGGGGGTGATGCCATAGAGCCGGGCAGCGTTGACAAGAGCGAAAAATATATCGCCCATCTCCTGCTCCATCGCTTCGTTGTTGCCGCGCATTGCTTCGGCTTCAAATTCGGCAATCTCCTCCTTCACTTTGTCCCACACCTGCGAGCGCTCTTCCCAGTCAAACCCCACATTTGCGGCTTTCTCCTGCACTCTGTAGGCCTTGATGAGTGCGGGCAGCGCCGAAGGAACACCGGCGAGCACCGTCCGGTTGCCATCGCGTTCCTTCAGCTTGATTTGTTCCCAGTTGAGCTCCACCTGATGGGCTGTGGAGGCAGATATATCGCCAAACACATGAGGGTGGCGGAATATCAGCTTGTCATTTAGCGCATTAGCCACATCCGCCACATCAAACTCACCCTTTTCTTCTCCAATCTTTGAGTAGAAAAGTATGTGCAGCAGCACATCGCCAAGCTCCTTGGCTATATTTTTGGAGTCGTTGTTGATCAGTGCTTCACACAGTTCATAAACCTCTTCAACTGTGTTGGGGCGCAACGATTCGTTGGTTTGCTTTCTATCCCATGGACATTGAACTCTCAGGATGTCCAGAGTGTCAATAACCTTGCCGATGGCTTCGGTTTTTTCTTCGCGTGTGTGCATATCAATCGTTAGATATTTGGGCGTATTGTTTCATTCCGGCCTCAATCCAGTACATGAACTCCGCCACATTTTCATTATATGAATAAGGCTTTGCGAGGGCATTGCCGTTATTGTCGAGAATCACATAGAACGGCTGGGTCGAGGCTGCAAACTTATGACGCTGCAGGTAGCTCCATTTGTCGCCTATGGTTTCCAGTTTGATTTTCTTGCCGTTTTCAAGCACGGTGATAGGTTCTGGCAGTGAAGCCTTGTCGTCCACCATCAGCTTGACGAGCACAAAATTTTCCTTGATGAGGGTGCTCACCTCCTGAGTGTCAAACACCGCTCCCTCCATCTTGCGGCAGTTTACGCAGCCGTAGCCGGAGAAATCTATGATCACCGGTCGGTTGTTGTCGGCCGCGTATCTCATTCCCTCCTCATAGTCATGGAACTCCTTGAATTGTCCACCTTCGTAGAGGTTGAAATCCTGAGTGTAGAGCGGCGGCACGAATGCGCTTACCCCTTTGAGGGGTGCGCCCCACAGGCCGGGCACAAGATAGATGGCGAAGCTGAACGATGCCAATGCCAGGAAGAAACGGGGTATCGACACATGGTCAAGGTCGCTGTCATGTGAGAACTTCAGCTTGCCGAGCAGGTATATGCCGAGCAGTGCGAAGATGACAATCCATAGCGACACAAATACCTCTCTGTCGAGTATCCCCCACCCATAGGCAAGGTCGGCAACGGACAGGAATTTGAGCGACAGAGCGAGCTCAAGAAAGCCGAGTACCACTTTCACGGAGTTGAGCCAACCGCCCGAGCGGGGCATCTCCTTGAGCAGCGACGGGAATATGGCGAACAATGTGAACGGAATGGCAAGTGCCAAGGCGAAGGCTCCCATTCCGATGGCCGGACCGCTTATGTTGCCCATGGTGGCAGCTTCTACAAGCAGAGTGCCGATGATTGGTCCCGTGCATGAGAACGATACGAGTGCCAGTGTGAATGCCATGAAGAAGATGCTGAGCAGGCCGGTGGTCCTTTCGGCTTTTGAGTCAACGGAGTTGCTCCATCGTGCGGGCAGTTTGATGTCGAACGCTCCGAAAAATGAGATTGCGAACACCACCAGCAGCAGGAAAAACAGTATGTTGAACAATGCGTTGGTGGCAAGGTCATTGAGCTTCCCGGCTCCGAATATCATGGTTATAGCCAGTCCAAGCACAAGGTATATTACTATGATGCCCACACCGTAGATCATGGCATCGCCGATGGCACGTTTGCGATTGGAGCTTCTTTTCAGGAAGAAGCTGACTGTGAGTGGTATCATGGGCCATACGCAGGGGGTGAGCAAGGCGATGAGGCCGCCGATGAATCCCCATATAAATATGTGCCACCACGAGGACCCGGAGATGTCTGTGATTGTGTCGGGACCTATCTCAGGATAATCCACCGGTGTCCAAAGCTGGTCGGATGTGATTTGTGTACTGTTGTTTCTGTTGTCTGTTGGCAATGCCACTGCGCTGCTGTCGGAAGCAGCTGTTTCAGAGGTCGCGATATTGCCGTGGTTGAGGCTGAAGGGCTCTTTTGTGGGAGGAATACAACTTTGGTCGTTGCACCCCTGGTATTCCACATACCCCTCGATTTTGCATCCGTTTGTGTCGGTGAGTTTGAAATTTCTGCGGAATGATACATCTGCATCCCACCAGCCGAGACGAAGGTGGAATATCATGTCCACCTTTTCAATCGGAGCGCGGGAGGGTGTGATTTCATCCGTGAATTCCACTCCTGAAACCTCGGAGAACACAAAGCTGGTTGGTCTGGGTCCACCCTCAGGAAGTTGCAGCGCATACATGTGCCACCCCTTGCTGATTGCGGCGTTGAACTCCACATACCCCTCAGTGTCCGAGGTCATCTGGAGCTGAGAACTCCATTGCACCGGTTGCACAATCTGAGCATTGAGCGATTGATTCAGCAGTGCTGCGATAGCTATGAAAAAAATATAGATATGCTTCATTATTTCTTGATATGTATAGGCTTGGTTAAAGTTTTAGTGGTCGGTGGTGCGCATGTTTCATCGTTGCACCCCATATAGTTGACAGTGACAGAGATCTGTGCATCGGCGGGGTTTGTCACACGGAATTTTCTGCGGAAAGTCACATCGGTGTCCCACCAGTTCAGATCAAGATTGAAAATGGCATCATGCACCTTTTTAGGAGCTTGGCTGACAGTGAGGTCGCTGATAAATTCCACGCCTTTGCTTCCGGCAAAATTGAATGTTGTGGGTTTGGGACCGCCCTTGGGCAGTGTGGTGCCGTACAGATGCCATCCGGGAGTGATTATGGCTTTGATAGTGGCAACGCCTTCTGTTTCGGAGGTCATCTTCACCGACATGCGCCATGATGCAGGCGAGGCACTGTTTTGAGCAGTGGCCGACAGGCAGATTGTGGTTATGAACAGCAGCAGTATTATTTTAATTCTGGTCATGTTAAGAGAACGTTTCATGAGTTTCATAATGCAAAGGTAGTGATTTTACGTGTGATATTCTCCCGCCTTTGTGTTTTTTAAGAAATCTGCGTCAATCGTGCCTTTTGTGAGGGTTTGATTCTCAGTGAAGTAAGTTAGTTGTGGCCGAAAAGTTATCAAAATTGGATTTATTTTATTATCTTTGCCCCATAATTTCACCCATAATATGCGTATTTAAGCATGAATCAACGTAAGGTATTATTTATTTCGCAGGAAATCGCCCCATATACAGCCGATACTAAAGAGGCTCTTGCCGGCAGAAAAATCCCTCAGGGAATCCAGGAAAAAGGATTTGAAGTTCGCACATTTATGCCTAAATACGGTTCCATTAACGAACGCCGCAACCAGCTTCACGAGGTGATAAGGCTCAGTGGCATGAATGTCATCATCGATGACACCGACCATCCCCTTATTATTAAGGTGGCTACTCTCCAGCCCACCCGTATGCAGGTGTATTTTATTGACAATGATGACTACTTCCATCACGGGCCGAGCAAAGACCTTGAAATCCACAGCTCCACCGCCGACAATGATGAGCGCATGATGTTCTATGTGCATGGAGTGATTGAAACTGTCAAGAAACTGCGCTGGGAGCCCGCTGTGATTCATTGCATGGGTTGGATTTCGTCGCTCGTGCCTCTGTACATTAAAAAGATGTATCAGGACGAGCCGTTGTTTGCCAATACCAAGGTGATTTACACTCTTGACGGCGATAAATTTGACTATACCCTTGATCCGAGATTTGTAGAAAAACTCACCTCCGGCCCATTCAGAGCTGAGGATGTCGAGGTTTTGGGTAGCGAGCCTGTTGATTTCGTAACCCTTAATAAGATTGCCATGCAGTATGCCGACGCCATCGTGCAGTCCGATGACACTGTGTCGCAGGAATTGATAGATATGGCTGCCGCCAGCGGTAAGCCATTCATGCCATTCACCTCCCACGATACCATTGCGGCTGACATCGCCGACTTCTATGGTTCGCTTATCGGAGAGAATTGATTTTTTTTGAAAGCAGCTATGAGCTTGAATAAATATTTTCTTATTGGTGCCGGAATATCATTGTTGATTGCCGGTACTTCCTGTCAGGATGAAACATCCGAGGTTGGAAGCTCGCTTGTGAGCGATGAGTCGGAAGTGATTATTGATTCTCTGTTCACTGTCACAGGTCATTCCGAGCCCAACAGTTCAATTTTGTCACGCACCACCATGCAGCTGCTTGGCAGCATCAATGCGCAGGAGTATGGACAGTTCACATCAGGCTTTGTAACCCAGTTCATGCCCGCGCAGAATATCGAGACCTCCGGAGTGTCGGTCAACGACATCGACTCGGTAAAGCTGGTGATGTACATTCGTCCCGGCGGATTCACCGGTGATTCCATTGTGCCGATGGGGCTGACTGTGTATAAACTCAATCAGCAACTCCCCTCCTCTATCACCAGCGAGTTTGACCCCGATGGGTATTATGACAATCAGCCTTGGGCTTCAGCCATGTATTCGGCCAACGCGCTCCACAACGATTCGATAGCCAACCTGGCGTTCCGCACCGTTTCCGTGGATCTCCCCCGCTCATTCGGTCAGGAATTGTACACTGAATATGTGTCCAATCCCACCACATTCACATCTCCGCAGTTGTTCTCCCGCTTCTTCCCCGGAGTGTATGTCAAGAGCACTTTTGGTTCCGGTCGTGTGATGAATATTGTTGACACCCGTATCAATCTGCATTTCACTCGCCACGAAACAATTGGCTCCGGCTCATCCGCTCGCGATACTGCCTATCATTTTGTAAGGTCATATCTCGCGGTTACTCCCGAAATCATCACTGACAATTTGATTGACTATAACATCAGTCCCCAGCTTCAGGCGCGTATCAGCAATGGTGAATCCATCCTCGTGGCCCCCGCCGGAACGGAAGTGAAAATGAATTTCCCTGTCAAGGATCTGTTGGCATCGTTCCGTTCGCAAGGTCAGGGCACTGCTGTGCTCAACACAGTTTCGCTGTCCGTGCCTGTGGAAACCATACAGAACAGCTTCGGTATCGAGCCGCCCGCAAATGTGCTGTTTGTGCTGAGCAAGGATAAGGATAAATTCTTTGCCAACAACAAAATCAGCGATGACAAAACATCTTTTTTGGCCTCTTATAGCAAAACGGATGGGTCGTACAATATCCCTGATATGCGCAACTATATCCTTTCGCTACTTGACAAGGAGACTATCACTGCCGATGATTACACATTCACTATCACCGCGGTAGATGTTGTCACCGAAACCTCATCAAGCGGCTACTACTACGAACAGTCCTATATCACAGGTATCAATCCGTATGTCAGTATCCCGGCAATGGCCAACCTGCGATTCGACAAGGCAAAAATTAAGATGACATTTAGCAAGCAATCTGTAAATTATTAGTAACTTTGCAGTCAGCTTTTCGGCCGCAATAGCTCAGTTGGTTAGAGCATCTCATTCGTAACGAGAAGGTCGTGGGTTCGAGTCCCACTCGCGGCTCTGAATGTTTTGAGCTTCAGCAGATAATGATTCTACTGAAGCTCAAACTATATTTATGTGGAATTAAACCGGCTCCCAAACATTTTGTTTTTGAGTCAAATCATCTCACGGAGATCTTACTATTTCCGGACGGATGCAACAATTCATTGATTTTGCAAAATACCATATCAGTTGCTGGAGAAATATGAGCGGTATTCAACCGGAGTTTTTCCCACCACTTTTTTGAAAAGCCGCGAGAAATGGGCCGGATATTGAAATCCGAGCTTGTATGCTATTTCCGAAATGCTCAGGAGCGGATTCATCAATTGCTCCTTGGCAAGCTCCATCAGATGGTGCTGTATGTGCTCGATTGGCGAATGTCCGGTTTCTTTCTTTACCAAGTCGCTGAAATACTTTGGTGAAAGGCACAATTCTCCGGCACACCATGCCACACTTGGGGTACCCTCCTGCAGTTGGCGTTCCTCGGCGTAATAATTATGGAGCAGGTTTTCAAAGCGGGTGAGAATATCGGAGTTGACAACTTCGCGGGTGATGAACTGACGCTCGTAGAACCGCAGGCAATAATCAAGAAGCAGCTCAATGTTGGTGGTGATTAAGCGGCGGCTCAATCGGTCAATACTGTGATTGAGTTCGGTGCTGATTTTTTGCAGGCAGTCAATGAATATGTCCCGCTCCTTCTGCGACAGGTGCAAAGCCTCATTCACTGCGTAGGAGAAAAATGTGTACTCCTTTAAGTGTGATGCCAATGCAGTGCCCCGTATGAGGTCGGGGTGGAAGCATAGTGCCCACCCTTTGGGCTGAAACACCTCTCCGTTATCTTCCACTCCAATCACTTGCCCGGGGGCTATGCACACCACTGTGCCCTCCTGATAGTCGTAGGACTGGCATCCATAGATGAGGTTGCCGCATTTCACCTCTTTCAGAAACACAACGTAGAAACTGAAAGTGTGGCGCGCATGACGCATCGGTTTGGCATCCTCCAGATTGATCACGCTGACAAGGGGGTGAACTGTTTCCACTCCGAGTATATCGTTGTACTCGGAGATGCTGTTTATGTTCAACGGTTTTTCCTGCATGGCCTTTAATTTTTATTCACCGCAAATATAAGTCTTTTACGGTATATGATTAGCCATATATTTGTGGAATATGAAATTAGGTCAATAAAAACCGGAATTTGTATAAACGGTATGTTTTGATTATGGTGTAATTTTGTAGCACGGCTTAGGGCAATCGTGAGCAAGCACGCATATCTGTTAATTATTGAATTGAAATACTGAAATGAAGAAATATATTTTGTCAACAATTATAATTGGTTGTTCAATCATGGCAAATGCAGAAAACCCAACAAGATTAACCGCTGATGAGGTCAATCCTAATCAGACAGCCGGACGCGTACAGCTTGGTGAGTTCGCGCCTAAATTCGCTGAACTTAATGATGATGTTCTTTTCGGTGAGGTATGGAGTCGTACAAATAAGCTATCAAAGCATGACCGTAGCATAGTTACCGTCACTGCCCTCGTTAGCAGTGGTATTATTGACCAGTCGCTCGGCTTTCATCTTCAGGAGGCAAAGAAAAACGGTGTGACCCGGACTGAAATATGCGAGGTGCTGACCCAAGTGGCTTTCTATGCCGGATGGCCCAAGGCGTGGGGAGCGTTCCGTCAGGCTGTGGAAGTATGGAAAGACTCAACCGATGCCGCTGATGCGAAAGAAAAATTTGAGCAGGAGTCAATATTCCCCATTGGAGAGCCCAACACGGCTTACGCCCAATATTTCATCGGCAACAGTTATCTTGCTCCGCTTTCCACCGAACAGGTCAATTTTTCAAACGTGACATTTGAGCCTCGTTGCCGCAACAACTGGCACATCCATCATGCCACAAAAGGCGGAGGTCAGTTGCTTGTTGGCGTCGCCGGACGCGGCTGGTATCAGGAAGAAGGAAAACCTGCTGTCGAGATACTCCCCGGCACTGTAATCCACATCCCGGCAAATGTAAAACACTGGCATGGGGCAGCCTCCGACAGTTGGTTCTCTCATCTCGCTTTTGGAGTTCCGGGAGAAGAGACCACTACAGAATGGCTTGAACCTGTTGTCGATGGAGAATATGACAAACTGAGGTGAATACCTTCGGAGGGTGGATTATTGCCAATTAAGAATCAGAGATAATCATCCCTATGGGGTGTGAACACATCGACTACTTCTCCTCCCTCTATCACTTCAAACGAGTGAGGCGTATTTCCGGGAATAGCGTATGTGTCACCGGGATGCATTATCACATCAATCTTTTCTTCGCAGTCCACAATTAAGTGATATGCCCCGGAAATCACATATCCGCACTGTTCGTGTGGATGGGTGTGAAGAGTGGCAAAGTCTCCCCTGACATAGTTCATTTTTGTCACCATTGATCTCTCTCCAACTGCCAGCGAGTCAAGATTGACACCCTTGAATGTCTTTTTAATGGCATCTTCACGCCGTACAAATATTTTTCTATTCATGCTTTGTGATTGTTTAGAGTGTCAATTCCATCTGTATATCTCCACGAGCGTATGCCGGATGGTATTCGGGCAATTCTCTGAATCCGAGTTTACGATAGAGGGCTATCGCCGGTTTTAGTCTGGTATTGCTTTCAAGAAACAGCATTTCTCCGCCCAATTCACGCGCTTTTCTAATAACGGCATCGCATAGTCGGCGGCCTACGCCTTTTCGCTGTATGGAATTGTTGACCGCAAGTTTTGCCAGCTCAAAATCGTAGCGGGATTCTTTCGGCATGGGACACAGGGCACATACACCAACTGGAAATCCATTGTATAAGGCTACGAATATATGGCCACCTTTTTCAAGGATATGCTTTTCCGGATTTTCCAATACCTTAATGTCATGGGGCTCAAGTTCCCAATATAATTCAATCCAGTTGCGGTTGAGCTCATAGAAAGCCTGTTTGTATTGAGGCCGGTATTCTATAATCTCAACTTCTGAATGCTCGCGTTGTTCCTTAATCTCTCTTACCCGGTCGAAAATGGATTTGCGCCCGAGAGCTTTCTCCCAATCGGCGATGGCTGCCCATAGGTCATTGTCACATTCCGATGAAATCTGTTCAACTGCACGCTCAACATCACGGAGCTGGGCAATAAGTTCTTGTGAAAGCCTCTTTCCACACTCGGAGAGCGTTATCAGTGTGCATCGGCGGTCAGCTTTGTCATCCACCTCGGTTATAAGTTCTGCTTTCATCATCTCCTTTACGATTGTGCTGACCGATGGGTGGGATTGCCCTATTTCTCGCGCAATGGCAGTGACACTCTTAGGTTGTTCGTCTGTGAGTGAGTAAAAAACAGGAAACCATTTGGGCTTTATGTCAATGCCATAAAGTCCGTAGATGCTTGCGGCATCGCGTGTAAGCGTTTCTGTCAAGACTCGCAGCCTACTGCCGATTGCCATTTTCCCTGTGCGTTCAAAGAAATCCATATATGTATCGTATTTAATTTCGTAATTGATTACGCAAAATTATAAAGAATTCTTTACTTGCCAAAATTTAATGGAAATTTATGTCGGCAATGGATATAATAATATGGTTACCGGTTTTACCAGTTTGTTATATATCAAATAGTTTGTCGTGTGGGTAAATCATATCAATGAACCACATGACAATTGCAGCAACAATAGGGAATGTGTACCACATCCATGAGGTAGCTTTCATTGCGGCTACTATTAAAAAAAACAATGTGAACCATATTGTCAAATCAGATAGCCATACATTTACGACTATCTGTTTTGGCTTTTTGATCCATAGCCATAAAGAATAGCCTATAAATAAAGCAAATGAAGCAGAAGAGCAGACCACCGGCAATTCCATTGATTTCAAGTACCCAACTTGCAGCAATGAAAGCACGCCCATAACATAAAGTACGTTAAGCACTTTGCTGTTAAAGAACGCATAAAGCCTCCTATGTTTAATTTCCTGTTTCATTTCACAAAAGTATAATAAATTCCGTAACAATCCGCATTCTCATTATATTTTATTCGGCGGATGTTAGCATTGATAAGCTGTGTAAGTCGTTGGGGCTCGTTAAAGTAAACTTTCTTGTCGGCCATTTAGTTTTATATTAAAAAGTGTACACTATGGCTACTATTTTACTCTATATTGGAATTGCACTAATTGTTGTAGGTTGGTTTACATTATCGTGGTTTGCTGCAAAGCAAATGAACGCACAAAAAGAATATGAGAGGCTTCCTCAAAAGTGGGAGGAAGTCAAGCAAAACCTAATACATAAGCGTTGGATCTGCCGTAGCCTAATCATTCTCGGTCTGATTGTCATAATCATTTCCTTGTTGCTTTAAGTCAGGAAATAACACATCAAACTCCAAATCAACTTCCTGGCTTGTGTCCATTTTTATGGCATTTTCAGACAATGCCTAAAAAGAAAAAGTCCTGTAAGTAAGCTACTTACAGGACTTTTGTCTGCCTTTTGGCGGAGAGAGAGGATAGTGAACTTTCTCTCCAATATTTTGATAACCAAATGTTTATATAGGCTTGCGTCTTGCGTGTAGCACGAGTGTAGCACAGGACTGTCACAAGGTGTCTTTCCCTTGTCTCCGTTTGTCTGCTCTATATCCTCTGATACGCTTGCAAAATTACTAATTAATTCTGAAATTGAACCCACCTAATGTGTTAAAAATCCGAAGAAAAGACTATTATTACCTATTCATATATTTCCAACTGGCTTTCCTTATATTGATAGGCATGATGTAACTGATAGTCTAAAGCGGAGAGAGATTTGGCGGTCAGTGTTGGCGGCGTGAGGTCGTCAAAAAGTATCGGGCAAGCCTGACACCATTTGACAACCTCTCGCCTATGGGCAGAGGCTAAACACCGAGTATTGCCAACGCCTTGCGGTAAAGCATCGGGGACGCTGCTTTTTACCTCAAGTCTTTTTGGCGACACACCGTGTTCTTAACGCCTTTGCCGGATGTGGAATTTTGACCGCCAAATCACTCTCCGCTTGTTCAGCAATCCACGGGTATAGACAATGATGTGAAATCATAGACTATGCCTGACAGGGATTGGGTCTTATTTATTGCTACAGCAAAACATTTGCACCGAAAGAAGCGATTTAGACTTTATGTAATATGCCTATTGCCATCAGTAAACGATGGCAAGGGTAAATCTAATATGTTGTAGTTCGTTTTCACCGACACGGAAACTTAGCTCCAATTTATGGCAGTCAAATCAACTAAGGAAGCCTTGCTTGCTCGTAATTGAAAACGTGTGGAGCAGGGCTATTCTTTTGCCTTTTTGATGAAAAAATCTCCAGACTTCCCATTGGTCAGCTTGTATTTTTTCATCAAAGGGCGAACAGCCCTTTTCGCTCTCCACACGCGATAGTTTCAACGAGCAAGCAAAACTTCGATAGTCGATAGACGCATAAAAAAAATGTCGCACGATGAAAACGAACTACAACATATCAAATTCCCGAGGCAGAGCATCCATCTCCAGTCTCAACCGCATAAAAAGGTTCGTCCTTTGGGTGGTGGCGATAGTTGGCGTAATCATCTATTGGGTGCTGATAAGACCTATATTCCGAGGTGTCGGTTGGATAATATCAATACTCACCGCGATACTGACAATCTATTGGATATTAACAATACTCTAAATATTACGACTATGGCAAGCAAGAATGAAAACAAAGGTAGTATGGCGTTTGCAGACACCATTCTGCAATACCTTGAAAAGAGAGCCGAGAATGACGCATTATTTGCCGTCAAGTTCGCCAATCCGCAGAAATCAGTTGATGATTGTGTTTGCTATATCATTAACGAGGTTCAGAAAAGCGGTTGTAACGGCTTTACCGATGATGAGATTTTCGGAAAAGCAATCCATTTCTACGAAGAAGCGGAGATTGAGGTTGGCAATCCAATTAACTGCAAAGTGGTGGTAAACCATACGGTTGAATTGACCGAGGAAGAAAAGGAACAGGCACGACAGGACGCAATAGAGCGTCTGCGCCAAGAGGAAATGGCGAAGATGCGCAAGCACACCCAACCCAAGCCGACCACCGAAAAGAAAACCCAAGATGTTCAACCAAGTCTTTTCGACTTTTAACACCGCACTGCTATGAAACCAAAAAACAAGATACAGAAAGAGGTGGCAAGACTATCAGCAACTCTGCCCAAACTTACTCCGGCTCAAACTGAATGGGCATATAAGAATGGGATGGAGCATATCGCCTACCGCACCAAGAAAGGTAATATCACCTGCCCCGATTGCGGTCACGAATGGCACAGCGATGACAGCACAATTTCCGACACACTTTTCGGTTGCCGTTGTCCGCACTGCGGAGCGGAACTCAAAATAGAGGAAACACGCAAGCGCACCTACAAGAGAATTTCATATATCGGTTATCTTACTACATGCCGAGGTTATCAAGTATATCGTGTGGCTATGGCTAAATTTGAGAGCCGTAAGGGAGAACCCTGCCGTTTCTATCTTTTGGAGGTTATGCAGCAATGGATAGCACCAAATGGAACATCTACAGTCGTGGCACTCCGCAGGGGTATGGGATTTATGTATTACGACCTTTGGGTATGGGATAGCTCTCTGGAGGTACGCTCAAACTCCGACACATACGACTATGTGAGCGCACAAGCGTTGATGTATCCCCGTTACAAAGTGCTACCGCAAGTAATCCGCAACGGCTTTGATGGCAAGTTTTATGACATCAACCCAATCCGTCTTATTGCCGTGTTACTCTCCAATCCAATGGCTGAAACTATGATGAAGGCTGGAGATGTTGAGATAATGAAATACTTTCTCACCAATCCGCGCACCTGCAACATCTGTTGGAACTCCTACAAAATTGCAAAGCGTCACGGATATACTCTCAACAACATTTCAATGTGGTGTGATTATATCCGTATGCTAAACGATTTGGGTGAGGATATTCGCAATCCCAAAAACATCTGTCCCCAAGACCTCAAAGGCGCGCACGACGTGATAACACGACGCATCAATGCCAAACGAGCAAAGGAAGTCGCAGAAAGAATGCGACAAAACGAAATAGAAAGGCGTGAACGTGAGCAACAGAGGTTACTCAAAGAAAAGGAAAATGAAGATACGTTCATTGCCTTAAAATCAAAGTTCTTCGGATTGGTAATCACTGACAACGAGTTGACAATCAAGGTACTTGAAAGTGTTAATGAATACTATGAGGAGGGCAAGACGCAGAATATCTGCGTGTTCGGAGCGGGATACTACCGAAAGGAGGACTCTCTCATTCTTTCAGCGAGGATTGGCGGAGAGATAATTGAAACCATAGAGGTTGACTTGCGTACCCTCAAAGTGGTGCAGTGCCACGGCAAATACAACAAGGACACCGAATACCACGACCGCATCATCAATCTTGTCAACAGCAACGCCAAGTTAATCCGCAAGAGAATGACCGCCTAAATGTTTAACCGACCTGCGTCAGCAATGGCGCAGGTCACAACACCCAACCAAGATGAATGTAATAATTGAAAGTCTGATATTTGACTTTGACGATAAGATAAGAGCGATTGTGCTTGACCTCATAAACCGCATATTGCTGACACGCAATGAAACCGAACTGAGAGAAACAGTAGCCGTATGCGCCGAGCGTACCGAACTCAACAAGTTTTTTCTATATGGCTACGGTAAACACCACTTTTGGGTAAAGCAACGCCTTGTCAGCAATACCGCAAAGACATTCGACCAGCGAATGATGATTGTGAATTTCTAAAACTCCAATGAATATGGCAACGAAAATGACCGCCAACGGAGTGAGCACAACCACCGCTCCCG